>C688J18823_10000233_pt1 | contig 31879 bp, 43 predicted proteins | sample HopSoiMetagenom1_FD_18823 | JGI IMG/M metagenome (IMG submission 18823) | reverse complement strand
GCGGTGCCGCTTGAGGCCCTTCGCGCGTTCAGAATCGGTGTGTGCATCACACAACGCTCACGTGGGAGGCTGCAGTCCGGGTGATCGTAACCATTCGCTAATCCGAGAGCCCGTCTCCGCCTGGCGTGCTTTGCTTTCGACGGCGTCTCGCAAAGCGCCGGGCGGAAGCAATTCGGCTTGCTCATGCAAGCGCTTGGCTTCATCGGCTAGATGTTCTTCGAGCGACTGGGTTTCATTGGAACGACGATGCATCATCATCGCTGCTCCTTTCCACTAGAGGAAGGCGGGAGCGCGACGGGCGTTCTCATCACCGATAGCTGCCGTATGACCGTGCGGTGATAAACGTTAACATACCGACGTAGGAGGGGTTCCTGCAGTTGGGCTTGCGGGAACTCACGAATAGGTCACGGTCGCTGCCCGTTCTCATTGAAAGTTTCGAATGCGGAACATATTGGACTCGCTATGTCCCGAGTTCCGACGCAGAATATGGCATCACAGTCCGGATCGTGGCTTTCATCTGTGATGAGAACGCCGGTAGCGCTCCCGCCTTCCTCTAAGGGAATGGAGCAGCGGCATGCCGCAGCAGCGACGCCGCATCAAGCACGAAAAGACCTTCCAGGAACGTCTAGCTGAAGAGGCTCAGCGATTTAAAGAGGCTGCAGAAAAGCTGCCTTCCGGCAGCCATGCCCGATACCTACTTTTACGGCGAGCGCGGCAAGCTGAGACTGCATCTCATATCAATGAATGGCTAACGTCACCGGGGCTGCAGCCTCCAACGGCTTTGGCAAACTTGCTGACCGATCAGAAGTAGGCAGGCCGCTACGATATGCAGGATTATCTGGCGGCACTCGAACGTCTGCGGAAGGACGCGGCCGACGCCGCGCTGATCCGGGATCTCGCTACGGACAAGGCCAAACAGGACTTCTTCGACCTATTGCACCGTCACTTAGATCAGCTTGCGGATGAAGTTGAGCGAGCCGTGAATACGCCAAAGACCGCGTAAGGCGGTCGCCATGACATTGGACGAGAAAATCGCTCAGGCTCAGCGCCACGTCGAAAGTGGACAGCGCATCATTGAGCGTCAGCGCGTGCTTGTTGCCCGCCGTGGACTTCCGCAAGCAGCTGATCTTCTTGAAACGTTCAAGGTGACGCAGCTCATATTCGAGATGGACTTGGCCGACCTGCTACAGAGGAAGCAGTAACCGACTTTCTTTGCTCGTCAGGCGAACAGCTCAGCGCCGGCAGGCGTGAAGGTTACGAAGGTCCCGGATTCGTGCATCTTGAGCCAGCCGCGTTCGATCGCGAGATTTAGGCCCGCGCCGTACTCGGCCAAGCTGCCGCGGTCGCGGAAGAGAAACGGCTCGTTGATTTTCTCGATTTGGATGCGCCCTTGAATCGGCTCGACCGCGTTGGCGATCTCGAGGATCCGGCGCGCGGCCTTTTCCGGATCGACATACGGGCGGGCGGAGGTCAGCGTTCCCGCTAGGATGACGTCGGACTGTCGGGGCGACGCCCGAGGCGCAAATCCGAAGCGCTCCGCGTCATAGCGCGGCATCGACATCTGCATCATCTCGACCGCGCAGCAAGCCAGCCCGAACGTCATCCACAGCGATGAGCCGGTCCGCGCCCAGGTGATCAGTTCCTCGGCGGTGACGGTGAAAAATCCCCTGTCGCCCAGATCATCGCGAATCTGCATGAAATAAGGATCGCTGGATTTGTCCGGCAGGCCGCGCCAGGGCGGCGAATCAGCGAAGAGGCAGGGGAATCGTTTTGCGAAGGCTGGCTCATCAGACTTGTAAAATCATAATCCAAAACATGGGGCACTCTCTGGCCATGCCGGATAGACGATCGCTCGCCCACTTCGTTCCAAATAGCAGGGTAATGCTTCGCTCTTTGTCGAGCGTTCCGAACGGATGAATGCATGATGGGGTTGGAAGCTGGCGTCGGCGCCTGTTGGGAACCCGTGTTGCGTCATCGGGAGGCACTCCGCACGGGAGGTTGTCTGCGGATCTAGGAGGTGATCGGGAGGTTGCTATATATGGCCTTTCATCAGGCCATGGAAAGGACGCTGGCGCTGTGCTCAGTGTTGGAGTTATTTCGGATACCCACGGCCTCCTGCGCCCGCAGGCAGAGCAGCGGCTCGCGGGCGTTGCGCATATCATCCACGGCGGCGATATTGGCAAGCCAGACGTAATCGCTGGGCTGCGGCGGATTTCTCCTGTCACTGCGATCAGAGGGAACATCGACACCGCGGAGTGGGCGAATGAATATCCGGACACCCAGATGGTGAGATTCGGCGGGCACACCATCTTTGTGCTGCACGATATCCACGAACTGCGTCTGGACCCGGTGTCGTGCGGGGTTGACGTAGTCGTTTCCGGCCACTCGCACCGGCCGCAAATCCAGACCATTGACGGGGTGCTCTATCTCAATCCCGGAAGCGCCGGGCCGCGGCGCTTTAGCCTCCCCGTTACGCTGGCGATCCTTGAAGTGACAGCTCGCGGCCTTCGGCCCCACATTCACGATCTTTGACGGGTGACGAGGTCGGAACCGGATCTTAAGGGCAGCATGCCCGGCATAACGTGAGAACGGCCCCGAGCATTTGAGCTTTCGAATCTGGAACGTTGGCAGTCCGCGGCAATTGGTTTTCCTCTAGGAGAGAGGACGATTGACATGGTTTTCATTTCATCTTGCGAGCGACCTTTTCCCCGTGTCTTCAAGCCGGCCGCGATCATGCTGGGGCTGCTCGTCTTTGTCCTTTTTCCGGATGATCTCGTGGCGCAGGGACTACCGACTGAAACCGGCTCCCATCTTCCGGTCGCATTATGGTTCGTCGGTGCTGGTGTTCTTGGTCTTGTGCTAGCCTACGGTATCTTTCGCAACAGGAGCCGAACTGGCGCCGAGAAGCAGATCGCTGAGCATGCAACAAAACGCCGTTACGCCGAGGAAGAGCGCGACCGAGTTAGGTCGGGCAGTGAGTGAGCACGCGCCTGACGCGGACGGCGCGAGACTAGTCGGTTAGCTAAGGCCGACGAGGCGTTCGCACGCTCCGATTAGAATGGAGGGGACAGCGGAAATTGCTGCTGATTCCCAAATCCTCGATGGCCCGCCGCAAGCCTGACTTCTTCACGAGCTTTGCAGCCTTTCGAGGAGCAACCCACATTCGGTTGCGCTCCTGCTTCTCTGGCCAATCGTCTTGCTGATGGGTTACCTCAAGCGGAAAGATTTGGACTTCACACAGCACAGACTGCTTTTTCCTTTGCCTTCGCTTTCGGAAGCGGCCGATCTGCTTCTCGCCAATTTCTCCTTGTACACCGGCTTCTTCGTATGCTTCGATCACGGCGGTCTCATGAGGAGTGGTTCGCTTGATCGGCCATCCCTTCGGTACCGACCAGCGGCATTTTTTTCTGGTTGTAATGAGCATTATCTCGAGATCATCCTCGCGTGTCCGAAAGGGCAGAGCTGCAAACTGTTTGAACTTCACCGGGCGACCCCTCCGAAAGCTTTACAACTAACGGCACTCGCTGTGGTTCCTGGATGGTACTCCGGCATCTCCCATGCCCGCTCAAGCGGCGGAGCAGTATTGCCGCTCATGGGATTCGGCCAAGGGCGCGTCGGGTACAGCGGGGAGAGCAGAGCCATTGGCCGCCGCCGTCAGTGCGGTCGGCCGGCGGATAATAGGCTTTTCCAGTGAGATATGGATGCGCCTCCGGCGTCAGGTGATCCAAAGAAGATGACATTGACGATGGCGATCTGGCAGTAAGCGACGTAGGGCTATCTGCCGCGTTTGTCGTCGCGCACCGTCCGCTTTCGGATGCTCGGCGCTTGCGCTTTGGGGAATTGGAATTTGGTTCATTGCGCTTTTCTGGACTGCTGGATGCACGGGGCACAACCGGGAGCCGGTGGATCCTCCAAACGTCGCACAACTGACTCGTTACAGGTCAATGGCCCGCATCACACCTCAACCAATAATATGAACGACGGGTTTTTGCCCGGGTTAAGTGGGCGGCGTTCGCGCATGACAAGCGAGAAAATTCAATGACTGAAATGGAGCAGGCTCGAAAGGCAAGCGGCAGCGGAAGGGCATTTACGACAGCGGTGGTGTTGGCAATCATCGCTTGCGTAGCGGTGTTTGTCTGGCGCTTTCTCTTTTGAACTCGGATTGATCTGTCGCCACGGTGTCCTAGCACACCGTGGGAAGCAGGTAGTCTGTGCGACAGAACTTCGCTTCTGGGCCCCCGATCTCATCGCGGCGCGGCGAAGTCTGTTTCCAACTAATTTTGACGTATTCCTCTGGTGTCGTCCCATGGACGCAGTAATTCCGGCGTCCCCATGTCATCAGGGACCTTGAAATCCCGAGCGGCACCTCGCGTCGCTTGCAGTCCTCGCGGAAACCCGCTGCGCCGGCTGTAATCCCGCGTCGCAGTCTTGCGGCTGCCTTTCTCGGAATTCAGCCCGTCGGCGCAGGCCAGATCTACCAACGTCACGGTCGCCAGGGCGGCGAGGGCAAGCGCGCTTCGGCCTTTGCTCTGGTTGTCCTGCTGCACGCCGATCGCGACGGTTGCGATATCGGCGAGATCGCCGACCACCCGGGTCCAAATCCAGGGTTCCGGATCGTGACTGGTCAGGATGGCAACACCGGTTGCGATCTCACGCGCGCCGTAGCCGCGGACGACGGGCTCAAGACCTCTAACGCCCGCCGCCCTGCAGATCTCTCCCGGAGCAACGAGTTCGGCAATGCCAAGCGCAATCGAAAAATAGCCGAGGCTTCTGGCCATTTTGTCATGGGATGATTGAGAACGCCCGGGAAGGGCGGTTCTCCGAACCACATCATGCATGGAATCCTCCATTCATTCCCGGCTTCAAGACCACCTTGATGCAGCCGTCCTGCTTGTCACGGAATGTCTTGTACATCTCCGGGCCGCTTTCGAGGGGTTCGGTGTGAGTGATCACGAAGGACGGGTCGATCTGATTTTCGAGCACCCGGTTGAGCAGGTCATCAGTCCAACGGTTCACATGCGTCTGCCCGGTGCGAATGGTCAGACCCTTGTTCATGACGGCGCCCAGCGGAATCTTGTCCAGCAGGCCGCCATAGACACCTGGTATCGAAAGAACGCCCGCGGGACGGCAAACATACATCATCTCGCGAAGCACGTGCGGACGGTCGGTTTCCAGCATCATGGCTTGTTTGGCGCGGTCGTACATCGAGTCCACTGAACCGGTCGCGTGGGCCTCGAGTCCCACGGCATCGATGCACTTTTCCGGACCCTTGCCTCCGGTGAGCTCGTTCAGTCTCTCGATGACACTTTCCTCTTCGAAGTTGATCGTGATGGCGCCTCCGGCTTTGGCCATGGAGAGGCGTTCCGGAAGGCGATCGATTGCGATGACCTGCCTGGCGCCGAGCAGCACCGCGCTCCTGATCGTCATTTGACCCACCGGGCCGCAGCCCCAAATTGCGACAGTGTCTGTAGGCTGAATGTCGCATTGAACCGCCGCCTGCCAGCCGGTCGGGAATATGTCAGACAGAAACAGCAGCTTTTCGTCAGGGATACCGTCCGGGACCTTGATATGAGTGGTATCCGCAAAGGGGACACGCAAATATTCCGCCTGACCGCCGGGATAACCGCCGGTCAGGTGAGTGTACCCAAACAATCCCGCGGTCGAATGGCCAAACGCCTTGTCTGCGAGATCCTTGTTGCGGTTCGTCGTCTCGCAGACGGAGAAGTTTCCGCGCCTGCATTGCTCGCATTCGCCGCAAATGATGGTGAAGGGTATGACGACCCGATCGCCCACCTTGAGCGATTTCCTTGCTGCCGGCCCGACCTCCACGACCTCACCCATGGTCTCATGGCCCATGACATCGCCGGATTTCATGCCGGGCATGAAATGATCGTAGAGATGCAGATCCGAGCCGCATATGGCGCAACTTGTGACCTTGATGATGGCGTCCCGCTCGTGCTCGATCCCGGGATCGGGTACGCTATCGCAGCGGATGTCCGTGGTGCCGTGCCAAACCAGTGCCTTCATCGCGACCTCCGCTGCTTGAATGTCAGTGTGTTCGTCTGTTCAACATCAGCTGAACGCGGTCGTTCCAAGACATCTTTGGTTCGACAGACCAAGCCGCGGGGCCTCCAGGAGGCCATGCGACCAGGCCTATTGGGCCCCCAGGATACGCGGGGCTCCCCGATCAGGCGGCCTCTGCTTGCTCTTCCTCGGCTTCGAGATTGATCACCGAGGTCGCCAGCTCGGTCAGCGTCTTGTCGGTTGCTTCCTCCTCGTCCAGCGTCTCCTGAAGCAAACCTGCGGCATCGGGCATGCCGAGCTGTTCAGCCCATGCACGAAGGGTGCCGTAGCGCGAAATTTCGTAGTGCTCGACCGCTTGGGCGGCAGCGACAAGCCCGGCATCGAGAGCAGGCATTCCGCGAAACTCCTTCATGATTTCCGCGCCTTCATCGGTGATGCCGTTGATCGCCTCGCAGGGCTTTCCGCGGGCCGGCTTGCCGATGATACGGAAAACGCGGTCGAGGCGTTTGACCTGACCCTGGGTCTCCCGAAGGTGCTTGTTGAAAGCTGCAGCCAGCTTTTTGGATTGCGCAGCTTTCGCCATCCTGGGCAATGTCTTGATGATCTTGTTTTCGGCAAAGTAGATGTCCTTGAGGGTCTCGTGGAAGAGATCACTCAGCTTCTTCTGCGGCCGGCTCGTGCGACGCGCCGCCGATTTTTGCTTCTTCGCTCGTTTCGCCATAATTTCTCCTGGGCCCGTTTGGAAAGTGCCTGTCCCCCCGATCAATGTTGCGTGACGTTGAAGGTTCCTAGAGACCGAAGTTGCTGGTTTGCGGCCCCACAGCCGATGCCCCCGTACCATCGGCTGGTTGACGCCGCCCCTTAGCCTCCGACTGGGAGCGGCGCCTTTCTGGGGGACAAGCGCAAACGAGGTTTATTTTAGCGTGTAAAGGAACGCAGTGATGTCGCGCGAATCCTGCGGCGTGACGCCCATTCGCGGCATGGCATTGCCGGGCAAGGCCCTTTGCGGATCCTGGATCCACAACGCCATGTTTTCGGGCGAATTGCTGAAGAAGCCAGCGATGTAGGTCCGCGTGCCAACATGCAGCAGCGGAGGTCCAACGTTGCCGGTCGCATCGACGATGCCCGGAATCAAATGGCAGCCGCCGCAACCATATTGTTTGATCAGGTCCATCCCGCGCTTGGGATCGCCGGAAACGTTCACTGGGCTCTTTTCTGATGTCGCATCACACCCGGACAGGAAGAGGCAAGCAAGCGCGAGCGCGCGTAGCGACTGCGCATGTGCGCTCATGCGAAAGGCTGGCGCTTCGGCCCCTCGAAGCCATCTGCGCGACATTCGCATCCGCAGGAGAAGGCAGGCTCTGCCCAGTGCTGTCCACATCCGTCTGGTCCGTCGTGTCTCCTGCACGTCGCTTAGGGCTTTTGACCGGAGCTGAATTTCCTGGTGCCGGACCACGGGTCCGATGTCGTGACTTGCTGGGACGGAAGCTGCTCTACATCCGGCGCCAGCGGCGACTGCGCAAAGGTACGTCCCCATTGCCGATTCGGGTCGTTGCTCAGCTTGCCGATATAGGTAACAAGATCCCAGATAACGGCGTCCGGGAGAACGGCACCCCATGCCGGCATTCCATTCGGGCGTCCCTGATAGATCGAGAGGTAGATGTTTTCCGGCTCGGAGCCATAGAGAAACAGGTTGTCGCTAAGCGACGGCCCCATGCCACCGCCGCCGTTGTCGGCGTGACATCCGTTGCAGTTGAAATTGATGAAATACTGCATGCCGCGGTTAGTCGCCTGAGGATCGCTCTGGGCCGGGTTTTTGATGGTCGGGCGGCTCGGCGATGCGCCGGGCGCGAGGTGGCTGACCGGCACTTGCATGAACAGCCCGGCCTGGACATTGCCGACGGTTTCGCCGAAATCGGGACGGACCGCGACCCCGGGTTGCTGGGCCTGCTGCGATTGAGGCAGGCTCTGCTGACCTAATGCAGGCGAAATTGCTGCCAGGAGGAACAACGCCGAATTGGCTGCAACAAATCGCGTATTCATCGATGCTCTCCTGTTGCGGAAGAGAGCCGCTGCTCGACGAGCGGGACGCCATAGCTCTGCAGCAACGCCGCGATCTCGGCGCCGCGTTGCGCGATAAAGTCGTTCAATCGATCGCGTAGTGCGTGATCTCCCTTGCGCACACCCATCGCGATCTCGAATTGAAACTGCTGCGGCGCAAACCGCTCACCCGCTACAATAGGCGTAACGGTTAGCGGGACCTTGGATTTTTTGGTCGCATAGCCTGCCAACGGGCCCCAGGCCGCGGCGATATCGATCTCGCCATGCTCGACCGCCTCGATCAGCCGAGCCGGCGGGTCGGGTTCGCGATAGTCGCCGTAGATCATGAAGCCGCGCACGTTATCGATGATTCCTTGCTGTCCGAGCGCATGTGCCGGCGGAGGGTTGTTGCCGTCATCGCCGATCAGATGCACGCCGATGGCAAGGCTGCGCAGCTGCGGGTCATCGATCGCATCGAGGTGCAAATGTCGCGCGGTCTGACTGACGAAGACGTAAGTCGAACGGTAATAGGGCCGGGTGGTTTCAACGAGGTCATAATGTGCGGGAACGCCCATCACCAGGTCGCAGTCGCCCGCCTTCAGCGTATGCCGGATGAAGCCGCGGCGCTGCGCCCACCAGGTGTAAACAACGGCTTTGCCGAACGCTTGCGCCACCATCTCGGCTAGCTTGTTCTCAAAACCTTCTCCAGCGCTGTTCGAGAACGGCAAATTATTGGGATCGGCACAGACCCGCAGATTTTCTGACTCAGCGGCGGTCGCGGCGGCCGGCTGCAAGGCGACCATCGCAAGCACAAAAGCCGAGCTAACGGGGCTGTGCATTGCTGTTGTCCTTCGGCGCAGCGGGACCCAGCTTGAACACCAGGAGTTCGCTGCCGCCCGCTGTATAGAACGGAAGATCCTGAGTGGCGCCGGTGAATCCCAGCGCCGCGTTGCGCACGCGCAGGTCGACCTCGGCATTCGCGACCACGCCGGGCCATCCGCCCACGCCTGACAGGATCGCGATGTATTGCTGGCCGTCCGAGCCGCGATAGGTCACCGGCTGGCCAATGAAGCCGGAGCCGGCGCGGAATTGCCACAGGACGTTGCCGTTTTTGGCATCAACGGCTTTGAACAGACGATCCATGGTGCCGTAAAACGTCACGTCGCCAGCGGTGACAAGCGTGCCTGTCCAGACCGGAAGCTTCTCGTGTATTTCCCAGACCTTCTTCTTGGCGACCGGATCCCAGGCCATGAACTCCCCGCGATAGCCTCCCGGCCCGGCGAACATGTCGACAGAAGCGCCGACAAAGGGCGTGCCCGCGATGTAGCCGACCTCGCTCGACTTGAAATGCATGCAGAGATGCTGGTGCGGCACGTACAACAGCTTTGTCCGCGGCGACCATGCGGATGGTTGCCAGTCCTTCGCGCCGGGGGAGGCCGGGCAGATGTCATTGATAGTCTGGCCGACGATCGGCGTTTTCTCGCCGTTTGGAATGATCCGGCCGGTCTTCAGGTCGACGCCCTTGTATGAATTGATGTGATCGTAAGCGTCGGCCGAGATGACCTCGCCAGTCACGCGATCCATCACATACATGTAGCCGTTGCGTCCGGGGTGGATCAGGACCTTGCGCGTAGTGCCGCTAATCTCGAGGTCGACAAGAACGTTTTCATTGATCTCGTCGTGATCGAAAAGATCGTGCGGGTTGATCTGGTAGGCCCATTTGGCGCGGCCTGTGTCGGGATCGCGCGCAAAAATCGCCGCGGTCCAGAGATTGTCCCCGCTGCGCTGATTGGCATTCCAGGGGCTTGGATTGGCTGTCCCGTAGTAGATCAGGTTCAGTTCGGGATCATAGGAGATCCAACCCCACACCGTGCCGCCGCCAACCTGCCAACGATCAGCCGGCCAGCTTGTGACACCAAGGCCCTTGCCCTTGTGGCTGTCGTAGAACGGCTTGAAATCGTCTCCGATCAAGACGTCGCTGTCAGGTCCGGTCGAATAGGCCCGCCACTTGATCGCGCCGGTTTCCTCATCAAGGGCGGTGAGCCAGCCGCGCACACCAAGTTCGCCGCCGCTGTTGCCGACCAGCACCTTTCCTTTCACCACCACCGGCGCCATGGTGATGGTCTCGCCGCGATTGATCTCGCCCAGCTTGGTGTGCCAAAGCTCCTTGCCGGTTTTTGCGTCGATTGCGACGGTGTGATTATCGAGCGTGTTCAGGAAGACCTTGCCATTGTCAAAGGCCAGTCCACGGTTGACGACGTCGCAACATGCAACGCCCTTTGCCGCAGGTTCCGGGCGCGGGGCATAGGACCACTTCAGCTCGCCTGTCGTGGCATCGAGCGCAAATACCCGGTTCGGATACGGACCGTCATAGGGGCCGACGACATACATGGTGCCATCGATGATGATCGGCGCCGCCTCCTGTCCGCGATCGGCGCCAACCGAAAACGTCCAGGCGATTTGAAGTTGTGATGCGTTCGAAGTGTTGATCTGGTCCAGCTCGCTGTAGCGCGTATTGGCATAGTCGCGCGCGGCCATTGGCCACTGATTGGGGTCTTTCATCCGCGCAGCCAAATCGCCCGACGGCGCCTGGGCGAAAGCTGGACTTGCCAGCCACGATATTCCAATCAACGCTATGCAGCCGGCCGCGAGCGCCGCGTCGCGAAGACAGGTCCTGATCATCAGCCGCGCTCCGCGCTACTCAAATTCGACGGAGGTCCCGTCCAGACGGAACCTACAATCCATTTCGACGACGTTCGTTCCTAAACGCACGGTGCATCGGCGCGGTAATTCCCGCGCTTCGAGCTATCGCACCGCATTCGAGTTCACACCGGCGCCGAGATCGATAGCGATCTGATCCTCCCTGCCGTCGCACTTGGGGTGGCCAAACCCGGAAGTGCTCTTTCCGTCCGGACCAATGTCGTAAATGATCGCGTCCTTCATGTTAGGACTGACGCCGGCCGGCACATGGTCCAGCCCGAGGAAATGCCGCACCCGCCAGGCTACATTGTGGTCGGCGCAAGCGCTGTCACCGCTTACGCCAAGCCCGCCCGCCACCCCGTTGCCGTCGTAAAGCGCCAGCCCGCCTCCGAACACGATGACGCCGCCAAGTGCCTTGCCGACGAATGGATCCTGCGCGCCGCCAAACTCGGAAGGCTGGCCGCCATAGAGTGCGGCGGGGTTCGGTAGACTGCTCAGGGCTGCGCCGAATAAATAACCGCCGGGTTGCGCTTGGGCGTAGAGATTGGCAGTCGCGATTGCCTTGTTCGGAAGGCTGAAGGCGTTTGCGGTATTGGCCTTCTCGGCAGCGATGGCGCGGCTGCCGGGCCACTGATCGTCGGCCTTGTTACCGCTGAAGGCCACGGCACAGACAATGCCGTCGCGATTGACCACAGCCGCCCACTCGTTGTTGTCGAGCCCGCCATTGCTTGGACCGCCGCTCGGCTTCACGCTCTTCTTCAGGATATCGGCCAGACGATCATGATCGACGGGGCATGACGGGCTGTTCTGTGCCTGGGCCGCGATTGGCGTTGCAGCCAGCATTGCAAGCAGCGCGCTCGAAATTACGACCTTGTGCATCGGCTTAGGCTCCCGTGAAGTTTCGCGCGGATGTTGCTTGAACAAAATCAGCGGAGCGATGTTCCTGTTCTGGAAGCGAAGGCACGTGTACCGCGGCTCCCGACAGCGACAGCCAGCGATAGGCAAAGAAGAGGCCGGCGCAGGTGTAGAGCGTGCCCATTGGAATCCACATCAGCAGTCCGGCGAGCTGCTGATCTTCCAGAGGCGTCAACCCGAAATCCGCAGCAAGGAGCCCCTGTTGCGGGAACCAGAGGCGGGGTGACAGGGTGAGCAAGGCCCCCAGCAGGCCGGAGTGGAGCACGGTGACGAACAGGCAGGCAACGCTGATCCCGTCGCGAATGTGCCTGCTGCGACCAACGCCTCTTCCGTAAAACAGCACCCACCAGAACAACAGGGCTGTGACGAAGAAGCTGACGTGCTGCAGGCGGTGGATGGCCCCATTGTCGAGTACCAACCGGTAGAGTGGTGGCGCGTGCCACAGCCAGAGCGCAACACCGTGCAGCACCGTCGCGGTGACGGGATGGCTGATCGCGCGCCAGCAGGCACCGATCACTCCGGCGGTAACCAGCCGACCCGCCAGGGGTCGCCAGCCGCGAGGAAGGCTCCACAGCAGTGCGCCGTTGATCCGCGCGTATGCCATCAAGGGCGCGGCGACGACCATCATCAGCTCATGTTCGATCATATGCGCGCTGAACAGCCGCTCGCCGAGCCAGTGGAGAGGAGAGGTGATGGCAAGTGCCAGCACCAGCCAACCGGCCCAGAACGAGGCGACCTGCGCAACCTGTACGCCGTGATTGAATCCGGCGGCGTGCCAGACGCGCTGGGTCCCCAAATAGAAGCCGATGCCGGTAAGATAGAGCGGAGTCAGCAGCCAGGGATCGTAGCTCCAGGCGGACCAGGAATTGAGCGCACCCGATGCGTCGTGGGCCGCTACCGGCGTGGCAGCGAACGTGAGCAGCAGCGTGCAGAGCCATCTCATCGCAGACACGGACTGATCATCAGGGTCGCCGCGAGCTGGTTCAGGATCACCAGCGCGAAGATCACGCCGCTCCCGACGCCGAGCCAGGCCATGAAGTTTCGCGCGCGTCCTCCTTGCGCTTCGGCCCATTCCGCTGGCGCGCGGCGGCGAATGGCGCGTAACGATATCAACGATCCAGATCCGGCAATGACGGCCATCACGATCGAAAGAACGATCGTCGCCGAGGTCGGCTTGGCGCAGGCATGAGGCGTTATCGCATAAATGGTCTGCAGATTGATCGCCCAAGCGGCGGGGCCGAGCGCCACGCCCATCCAATAGAGCGGAATTTTATGGGCGCTAGCAGGGTTCATAGCCGCGGGGTCCAGTACAGGAGAGCGTAGAGGGGGAGCCACGCGATGACGACGAAGTTCCAATAGAACGCGTTGTCGGTGACGTCGCTGAACCGCCGCGGGGTGGCATGGCGCGTAAACATCAGGACTGTCAGCACAACCGTGTCCCCGACATCCGTCGCGAGGTGGGTGGTGTGAAGCGCGAGCACGAGCCAGACGATGGAGCCATAGGCGTCCAGATCCCATCGTGTGTTGAGATGGGCGAATTCAAAGCCGCGGATCACCAGCAACGCCAGTCCGATCAGGGTCATAATGACCAGTCCGATGCGTACGCCACGCAGATCGAGCTTATGAGCCCAGCGGCTTGTGAACTGGTTTGGGATAACGCTGAGAATGTACACGGCGGTCGCAAGCGTTCCCGGCCAGAGATCCGGAGGTGGTGAGTTGAGCGGCCATGTCGGATTCACGGCGTAGAGGTAAAGGTACGCGGCGATCGCGACCGCAAATCCCATTCCCTCCAAAGCGATGAAAGCCGTCGCGCCCCACCACGGCCCGGTTTGTGAGCCGAAGCCGTAAGTTGGCAGTTCGTCGACGTGGCGGACGATGGTCTGTTTCACTCTTCATCCTCCTTGCTGCCGGTCGGCCAGAACCAGCCGATTAGTGCAACGGCGATTGGTGGCGTGCCCCAGAGCACTGCCCATGGCGTGAAGATCGAGCCGATAAAGAATATCGTCGTGGCAATCGCAGTCAGCAGCGGCCAGATGCTCGGCTCCGGCGATGCTTCGCGTGTATGCGGCTCGGCATCCGCGACCGAACTGAGCAGCACCTCGCGCCGTTCGACACTCAGGCCGGCAACCACCCGGAGGTTGCCGGCGTCTGCCCACAGCGGATCGCGATGCGTGACCACGGGGATCCGCGAGAAATTGTACGGCGGCGGCGGCGAACTGGTTGCCCATTCCAGCGTCGAGGCACCCCAGGGATTGTCAACGGCGAGTTCGCCGCGGCGGAGGCTGAGAATCACATTGACGATCAGTACGGCAAAGCTTGCAGCAAAGACCGCAGCGCCAGCGCTTGAAAGCAGATTCAGGTTATCCCACCCCATCTCCGGCGTGTAGGTATAGACCCGCCGGGGCATGCCCATCAGCCCGAGGATATGCATCGGAAAGAACGCAACATTGAATCCGATGAAGGCCAGCCAGAAATTCCAGCGACCTAGCGTTTCGCTGAGCATCCGCCCGGCAATCTTCGGAAACCAGTAATAGACGGCGCCGACGAGCGGAAAGACGGCACCGCCGATCAGGACGTAGTGAAAATGCGCGACGACGAAATAGGTATCATGCACCTGCATGTCGATCGGCACGGACGCCACCATGACGCCAGAGAGGCCACCGAGGACAAAAATCACGAAGAAGCCGAGCACGAACAATAGCGGTGTGCGGTAGACCGGACGGCCGTCCCAAAGCGTTGCAAGCCAGCAGAAGATCTGTAGCCCGCTCGGCACGGCGATCAGCATGCTCGAGGCCGTGAACATGCTGGCGCCGAGCTGCGGCAGGCCGGTCGTGAACATGTGGTGCACCCACAGCCCGAACGACAGGAAGCCGGTCGCGATCAGCGACAGCACAATTATCGTGTAGCCAAACACAGGGCGCCCGGCGAAGGTGGCAATGATCATCGAAACCATGCCGGTCCCGGGGATGAAGATGATGTAGACCTCCGGATGGCCGAAAAACCAGAACAGATGTTGCCACAGCAGCACGTTGCCCCCGGATGCCGTATCGTAAAAATGCGTATTCACAAGGCGGTCCAGGATCAGCGACGTCGACGCCACCATGATCGACGGCATGGCGAACAGGACGAGGAACGAGGTGACCAGCATCGCCCAGACGAAAACCGGAATACGATCCAGCGTCATGCCGACGGCGCGCTGCTTGAATACGGTAACGACGATCTCGACCGCGACCGCAAGCGCGGCGACCTCGGTAAAGGTGATCATCTGCGCCCACACATCGGCGCGCTTGCTGGGATTGTATTGAAGGTTTGAAAGGGGGACGTAGGCAAACCAGCCGACGTCGGGACCGACATTGAACATGAACGCGATCCAGAGGAAGCAGCCCCCGAACAGAAACATCCAGTAGCTGAACGCGTTGAGCCGTGGAAAGGCGATGTTGCGCGTCCCGACCATCAGCGGAACGAAGTAGACGGCGAACGCTTCCATCACCGGCACGGCGAACAGAAACATCATGGTCGAGCCGTGCATCGTGAAGACCTGATTGTAGAGATCCGGCGACAGCAGTTTGCGTTCGGCACCTGCGAGCTGAAGCCGCATCAGCACGGCGAGCAGGCCCCCGAGAATCAGAAAAGCGAAGGCGGTGAGGATGTATCGTTTCCCGATCACCTTGTGATCGACCGATGTCAACGACCCGAGCCAGCCGGAAGGCGTGCGCCACAGCCGCCGCAGCAAGGCCGCGAGCTCGGATTGTTCGAGCTGGGTGTCGCGCAAGTCTCGGTCGGGATCCCTGGCGATGTCGCTCACTGCAACTGCTCCAGATAGTGAAGGATGGCGATCAGCTCGTCCGAACGGAGCGACATCTTCGGCATCAGGTTGCCCGGCTTGATGTGCTGCGGGTCGGCAATCCAGGCGGCGAGGTTGCCGGAGTTTCGCGGCAGGGTGCCGGCGGCAATCGTTTCCCGACTGGCGATATGCGTCAGGTCGGGGCCGAGCTGTCCGCCCGCGATTGTACCGCGGATCGTATGGCAGAGGCCGCAGCCCCGGCCGCGAAAGAGTTGTTCGCCGCGGATGCTGAGCGCATCAGTGGGGCTTGGCGCGCTCTGGTTCTGGCGATCGCGCCAGCGGCGATATTCGTCCGGTGACAGGGCGGTGACGGTGAACGCCATATGGGCGTGCTGCACCCCGCAAAATTCGGCGCACTGTCCGCGGTAAACGCCCGGATTTTTCGCAGTAAACTGCACCGTATTCTGCTGTCCGGTGACCAGGTCCATCTTGCCGGTCAGGCTTGGTACCCAAAAGCTGTGAATGACGTCGGCGGACTCCAGCTGGACCGTGACGGGCTGACCAAACGGCACGCGGATTTCGTTGGCCGTGGTAAAACTCAGATGAGGACTATCGGCCTGGTACTGGACTTCCCACCACCATTGATGCCCGGTGACCTTCACCGTTACGGAGCTGGGATCATTGGCGAACACGGTTCGCTGCGCGCCGTAGCTCACAACCGACAGGGCCAGCACCGTAATCGTCGTGGCAATTCCCGCTACGATAGTGACGCTCCCGGCGCGGTGCTCAAAGGCCTCCCGCAAATCGAGCGGCTGCTCGCGGAAGGGCCTGCGCCGGAGCAGGCCGAACAACAAGAACAGCATCACGGCGACCCACACCACGGCGGACACCGCAATGAAGATCAGGAAGATGCGCTTGATTTCTTCCGATTGAGCGGCCTGTGCATTGAACGACGACTGCCATCCCGTGCAGGAGGTGAGGACGCAAGCCGCGGCCACCGCGAGACCCGATCGCAACCAGACAACCATCTTGTCCCGAACCCATGTGCATCGAAACGGCGCAACCGCGCAGGGGTACAAAGGTTCCAATTTACCGGGCGCTCATGCGGGCGGTTCGTGTCGTTGGATGCGCCGGCCGGAACGCCTGTTAGCGCGGACGCTCTAACTCCTTGATGGCGCTGAAAGGGCCTTTTTGGATCACCGCCGCGCCATGCTGGAGGTTGCGACCCTGCGACGGGCGGCGGGTTCTGGAGGAGGCAAGACTAGAACGGCCATCCCCGCGCCGCTATTGCCATCGCGGCACTGCCGGCACCCATCATCAACAGTACAAGCAACATCGCGATCAGCGCGCCAGGCTGCGCAAAGACAGCGAATTCATGAGCCAAAATCTTCTTCATCCCGCGTCAACAGCGAACGGACGAAGGCGTTCCTGCAGGAGGTGATCGATCGGCAGGTCAGCGCTTGTCAGGTGCCCAGTCGAGATCCTCGTCGCCCTTGTGTCCGGGATCGGGCGCGCACGGCTTGATGGCCAGACTGTCTTCGAGGACAGGCTCGCCTTTGACGGTCTCGACCAAGCGGGCCTCGTCCCCCTTCTCCAGCGTCTCTTCCTTGGTAGGAAAGTTGCGGCTCAATTTCTGGTCGTCCTTGAAGTCTGCGTAGGCCACCATTCTCTGCTCCTTCAGCCTGAATACGCTGAGCTGCATCGAACGTTCCTCAGTTATTGTGGTAGGGGCTCGCGGTCCTTGGTGACGGTGAGCCGGGGCTTTCCTGCTCGGAAACTGTCCTGAATACCGATGCGCGGGATGGGCTTACGGCTTTCGCCTGCAGGAACCAGCAACACGGATCTGAGTTCGGTGTCCTAACCACCAGGAATTGGCGGTGGCCGACAATGATCCAGAACCAGTGGCTAGGTAAACGACTTTCGCTCAACGATCATGATCCGCCAGGCTTCGTCCTTGAGTTCGTCGAGTTTATAATCATCGCCGGTCTCAAGATTTAGATGGCCAGGTTCGCAACACACGACGTCTTTGTCTCCCATCCAAAACGTCCCGCCGGTCGGACGGTGCGTGAGCTTGTCCCCATTCAATTCGAATTGCTCGGCCGTCACTTTCATATGCATGTTACCGCACCTTGATAAAAGCACCCACTCCTGTAACGCCGGAGATGCGATCTCGTTGCAGGTCATGGAATCGCGAGGTCGGCAGCTAAAAGCCGATTTGGGGACGGGCAATCATCAACCAGAATATAGCGGCGACTGCGGCGAACGCGGGAACACCAAAGGCGCACCAGTACCAAAAAATGCGATGATACTCATCGGGAAGCGGGGTACCGGATGCAGCCGCCTTTGCAGCCAGATCGCGCAGGCGTATTTGCATCCAGACAACAGGCAACCAGAATGCACCCGTAACGAGGTAGAGCACGATCGACCAGACGATCCAGCCTTCATACAGGGAATATCCTGCCTGGAGAGCGAGCAGCGATCCGGTGATGGGCTGGGCAACGACCGCAGTCGCAGTAAAAACGAAATCGGCGATCACGACGATCCGCGCCACGCCAGCTATGACAGTGGGCTTTCCCTCCAGGTGGGCCGCAAGCATGAAAAAGGCGATGCCGGAACCGGTCCCCAGCAGAACGGCTGCGCCGATAATATGAAGATATTTAAGGGTCAGATAAAGCATCACCGATCCTTCAAGATCGCCAACGCAACGAGATGCAGCACGATGATGGGCCAGATTTTCAGCATCGGTCCCAAGGGATCGGCCCAAAGTCGCGGCACAAGTATTGTGCCGATCACTGCATAAGCGAGCGAAATGGCGATCGCGGCGTAGAGCCCGTAGCGGCTGGTTGGCCGATAGGCGATCGCCATGCCAATTGCAAGGTCGCTCAAGGCACCAGCGACTACCGTGAGTGCAGCCATCGTGCCTTCGACGCCGCCCTCGCGCATGAGACCGATGCCGTAGCCCCAGCCGGGGCCCAACGAGACAAACGCGGTTGAAATCCAAAATAGACACAAGACAACAAATGTAACTGGCTTGAGTAAATACATGGCGGCAAACCACCGCTCTTGCACCGAAGCCGGTTCCGCTACCAAAAAATCCGCGAGACCTTGTGGGCGAACGTTGAGGCGCTCCATATTGGCGACATCGCCTACTGCTCCCCTTGCGATCTCCAGCCGCGCAGTGGTGCGCACCGGAGGACGCCAGCCGAGCAGTGAGATGATATCCCCCAGTCTGTAGAAAACATTCGTCAGGAACTGCGGCAAGCGAATTTCCCGCGCAGGACCCCAACGGCACCACCGACGGATGATCGATACAACCTGGGCAAACGAGTACCGGTCGGGACCGACCAGTTCTACGATTTGGCGGGAGGGGGCGCCCGGTCGAAGAAAATGCTCCACCGTTCGCACGACGTCCTCGAGCAGCACGATCTGTAGCTGGCCAGTGTTCGGCATGATCGGAATGACAGGCAGGACCGCCAGACCGCGCATGAGGGCACTCGCTCCGTACGCGGGTCGGCCGAACACCACGGACGGCCGCAAGATGACCCAATCGAGGTCGCGCTCCATCAATGCGTGGTCGCCCGCAAGCTTCGTCTCGGAAAAGGCGGTGGGGGTTTCCCGGTCCACGCCGATAGCGGAGAAATGGATGACGCGCCGGATCCCAAGCTGCTCACAAGCCGCAAACAGGCTCGCAATGCCCCGATGATGAACCATCGCTACCGACTCGTATGGCCCGTCCTGAAGCACCCCTGCGCAATTTACGATGGCTTCGACACCCTTGAGATAGGGCAACCAGTAAGAGGAGGAATTTGCCTTGGAGATATCGACAGCGACACCGTTTGCACCCGCATCCGCCGCGCTCCTGCTCAGCGAAACAATTGAATGACCTCGCGAAGACAAGCGAACGGCCACTGCCGATCCGATCAGTCCCGTCCCTCCGACAATGGCTACCTTCATTACAGCACTCTAGCGCTAGTCAGAGCGCGCTTCGCGATCGCAGCATGCGCGAATCTCTATTTCCGCTTTGGCGATTGCTGATCGGCCGGTCTTACGCCCATATTGCTCTCAGGCATCCTGTCGCGGCCTTGGTCGCTATTGTCATCCTTCCCGCCCGAAGTGGACGTTCCACTCCCACTGGGATTGGACGTGTTAGCCCCCGTGGTCCCTCCTGGTTCGGCACGAGGGTTCGCCGAACTGGAGGAGGGGTCGCCGGTAGTAGATCCTCGCCCGCTTGGGGCGCCCTGCGCCATTGCGAATGCGTGACTGCCAAGCAGCATGCCCAGGATTATTGCTACTAGTCTCATGGTTCTTCCTCAGTGTGAAAAAAGCCAATCCCGGTGGTTTGCGAAGGTTCCTAGTCCGCTTGAGCGCAAAGAGACGTCACCAAGCTGCTAAGATGTGACCCGAGCCTGCGCCTTCGACACCGGAACACAGCATCCCCAAGGACTTGTGTCTCTGTTGGATGCATCAGTGCTGTCATGAACCCCAACCAACTGGCTGTCCGAGTGGCAGCAGCGCCGGGAAGTTAGATGAGGCTTCTGGTCAGTATCTTTTATGATGCCGTTCTAAATTCATGACCACGGAAGAACAGACGAGACGATCCCGGATACTGTCAGTCGGTCCCTCCGATCAGGGCAATGTTCCTGACCGCTTCAGCGTTCGCGAACTACGTCTGCTTCCGCGCGCGCCACCCCCGAACGAATTCTTCCAGAAAGGGAAGGACTTCCAGCAACACGGCTGCGATCAGGAATCCGGCGACGTAGATCCAAGGCAATGGATCCGGTTTAAGAACGAGGTCGTAGCGTGCAACGTCCGCACCCAGCCCCCATAGGCTGAGAAACTGCGACCAATGCAGAATAATGACAATAAGCATGGCCATGAGAGGCATCAGTTCGAGGAAACTATGGACATGCTGCTCGATAGGGGTGATGCGCCGCTTATCGCTGGCGAACGTGGTGTCCCACAAAGCCGTCAGTTGGTGCAACACAAAGCCGACGATCATGGTCGCAATAACGAGAGCGTTAATCTCGAGAAATATCGCCGCCAAAAGGGGGATAGCTATTTCGGCCAACATAAGGATATGGAGAAGGGACTCCTTGTACCCGCTCGTCAACTCAATCCGTGATGCGCGATGGCAGAGGTAATCAGCAAACCCAGCCAGCAACCAAAGTGGCAGGATAAAGTATAACAATATGGTTTCGGCTGCTGTGGAATGAGGCATAGACTCTCCGGTTAAGCTACCATTCCTGAGATGCAAATCCGGCGGCGGTTACAGCCAAATTTGTATCCATGATTTTTTCAGCGCTTCTATACGACGCATATTGCATTGGCGTGCCAAGTGACGCCTGACCGGATCGCCGCGAAGCACCCTGCGTGGACAAATAGAAAGGGGAGGACTTGGCGGATCGGCGATGTCGTGCAAAGCCAATACGCAGTTGAAATCCCGGCAATGCCCGAGGCCATGACCGCGACACCGCAGTCCGCCACGTCCTTAAGCGCCTCCGCGTCAGCCGCGACGGCAATATCCACCCAGAGCGATTTGCTGGTCATGTAAGGCTATCCCAACACCCTGAGAACGCTTGTGACACTCGCAAAGTTCCAGCGTCTAGCCCCACGCCGGTCTCTTTCGAGACTGTGTTGAAGATAGGCGGCCAAGCATGCGCCGCAGAGCCGTGGCATTTTTTGGGGCATGAGCGTCGTTGTCGTTATTGAAGTAAATCCAGGCTCGCGTCGCTCCGCTCGCTTTAATCCTGTCTGCCCACTCCGCCAGTTCGCTCTTTGAATAGTCGTGCCGATACCAGCGCTTGGGGCCATGCAGGCGGATGTAAAGTTCATCGGCGGTCCGGATAAGCTCGTCGGGCAGGCGCGGCCCGCTGCAGGAGCAGAAGATAATTCCGGCCTTTTGAAAGGACCTGTAAACTTGCTCATTCCACCAGCTGGCATGCCGAAATTCCACCACGTTGCGGCGCGCGGGATCGAGCTGGTCCACAATCGCGTCCAGCCGCGCCTTTGTGTAGCGGTAGCTCGGAGGCAGTTGGAACAGAAAGCAGCCCATCCGGTCTCCCAAAATATCGGCAATGATGCCGAAATCCCGAATGAGCGTCTTTGTGCCCTTGAAGCGTTTTACATGGGTGATGAACTCACAGACCTTGACGGTATAAACGAATTTTTTCTGGCCGGGCTGGCGCCGCCAGGCCTGAACATTGGCAACCGTCGGCCACGAGTAAAAGGACGCGTTGATTTCGACGGTGTCGAAGCGCTTCAGGTAGTGCTCGAACCAATTTTCCTGTGGCACACCCGCGTAAAACGAATCTCGCCATTTCCAGTAACGCCAGCCAGAGCATCCGACATAGACTGATGGCTTTAATTCAGGCGGGACCTTCGGGCACACCGCCTCCATCCTGAGTCGCGCGGCGTGCATCTTTGCGGCGTGCCCAATATTATCCTCGCGCTGCTTTTCTCGGCGGAGTTGCCGGCGGACGCGTCGCTCCTCAGGCGTCATTTCCTTCCAGTTCGTTGCTGTGCGCGGGTGCGGCATGATCCTCTTTCTCGAGGGTATAACGAATCAACACGCCGAAGGGGTTCACAGTCTTCGAAAGCGTCCCATATAGGTTGCAACGGAGAGGTGCTCGGCATGAAAATCGATGTGGTCATCGTTGGCGGAGGGCCGGCCGGACTGAGCGCTGCCCTGATCCTGGGACGATGCCATCGGCAGGTTCTGCTTTGCGATGATGACCAGCCGCGCAATCGCGCCTCGAAGGCCATCCATGGGCTGCTGGGACGTGAAGGTCTGTCCCCCTCCGCATTCCTGAGAGAAGCCCGGCAGGAACTGAGCCGCTACAATTCGGTATTGTTCCGCGCGACGCGGATGACGGATGTCCGGCCTGTAGAAGACGGCTTTGCATTTGAATGCGCGGACGGCACGCGCGGCGTCGCTTCCAAGCTCCTTCTCGCCACAGGCATGGTGGACGAACTCCCCGAGATAGCGGGCATCGAAGCTCTGTATGGCGTTTCGGTTCATCACTGCCTGTACTGCGATGGATTCGAATATGCCGGCAAATCCGTGGCTGCGCTCGGCAAGGAAGATAAGGGGGCGGACCTTGCGGTCATGATGAAGCATTGGATGGCGGATGTCGTGGCTTGCAGCGATGGCACCGCGGTCAGCGCGGAGGCCGCTCGAAAGCTGAAACAACACGGCATTCCGCTGCGGAGCGAACCGGTCGAGGCCCTTGAAGGCGCGAACGGGGTGCTCACGAAGATCAAGTTCAAAAGCGGTCCCGAGCTGGAGCGGGCGGGTCTGTTCTTTTCAACCGGTTGCCATCAGGCATCTGATCTGTCCCAGCGCCTGGGTTGTGAACGGGATGAAAAGGGAGGCGTCGTTACGGACCCGGATACGGAAGAGACCAGCGTGCGGGGCGTATACGTAGCCGGTGACGTGTCGCGCGACGTTCTACTGGTTTCGATCGCCGTCGCGGAAGGTGCCAAAGCGGCGGTGGCCATCAACAAGGCCCTCCTGCGCCGCGACGGGCTTTGCGACTGAAGACGCTCTCTCTCACGACTTGACCTCCTTCTCAGCCCTGGGAAGCCAGCGCCAGACACCGAGCACGTTGATCAAGAGGAGGATGACGTTCTGGATGACCAGCGATGTCTTGCTTTCAAGCCAGCCATCGGCCATCCATGCGAGAGAAGCTGCGACGAAGATCACAAAACCCGCGACCGTAATGCGAGCATTCCAGTTGGCGGCTACGAGCGCGGCTGCGAGGACCGTCGTCACCGCCGCAAACGTTCTTAAAATCACGAGTTCTTCCATTCCGCGCTCCGTCACAACTGCCTGATTTCCTGAGCCCGTATTACGACCTCCTCCTGAAAAAGCTCGCGCTCCACTCGCTCGCGCAAGCGAGTCCAGTATTCCGGCTCCAGCTCACCAGCCATGACTTCAATGACCGCGATATTGTCGCGCTCGGTCTCGTCGCCGCTCCTCCAAAGACCCAGGCCCGGGGCGCGCATGAAGCTGGTCGCACCGCCGAACTTTCCGGTGAGCTCGGTCAATAGGTCCTCGAACCATTTTTGCCCGATAGGCTTGCCGTGGCCTGTTTCCTTCGGGAGCAGGATCTCGACAAGGTATGACTTCTGGGCGGCGCTCATGTCACTACATGCCAGGTTTCGAGGAGCGTCGCTGTCGAAACGCATTCCACCTGCTGGCCGAACCGGTTCGTGTAGACATTCATCATTGCGTCGTGGGTCTCGTCCGCCGAACTGCACAGAGCGTCGGTCACGAGAATGACGCGGAAACCCCAGTCGATGGCGCCCATCATGGTTGCGAGCACGCAGACATCGGTTTCGCCGCCGGTGATAATGATGGTGCCTATTCCAGCGTCCCGCAGCTGCTGGTGCAGGTCGCTCGCGGTCCAGGGGGAATACACATGCTTGTCGAAAAAGCGCGCGGGAGGGGCGAACCGCTCGAGCTCCGGCACGACGTTTACCATGTCCGCGCCGAGCTGATCGATGGTCATCGACGCCCAATGCTCATAGTAGTGCCGCCACATCCCGACGCCTTGACCGGGATGTTGGGGCGGGACGAAGCGCGTAAAAATGGTCCGCTCCGGATGCAAGGAAGTTATTGAGATGATATTGGGCAGCACGCGCTCAAGCCACGGCATCTTCCATTCCGTGCCTTCCCCAAACATCCTTTGCATATCGACGCATAAATGCACCGCGCTGGCGCCCGGTGCTCCGTAGCGTAGTGTATCGTTCTTCGACATGGAACCTTCATCCGTGAAAGCCAGCTCCAACGGTGGCCGAAGAGCTTGGTTCCTGCTGAAAGGGGTTGCGCCCGCCAGCCGAGTGGCAACGAGCAGGTAAAGCGGTCAAGGGGCGCGGTTGCGGCGCCGAGGGCGAGCGAGCCTTTGACGGCGAGGGGTGCAGCCCCGCGTACTTGCGCGAACCCGACACGGGCTTAATGATTTTACGCCGTCGGAGTATCGCTGGTGCTTGGCCAGGACTGCGCCGCTAGGTGCGGTCGGGGTCCACACGTGGGTCCAAACCAGAGATGCCTGGCCGAATATATATCCATAACAATGGCCTGAGCGGTAGCGGCACCGGTTTGCTTCGATCCTCGCACTATCTTCTGGAGAATATTCAGGAACGATCCTCTCGCCGTCGTGTTGGCGGGCTGTGAGTCTCCTGTTGCTCACGTGGTACCTGGTTTGCAGCCGGCACTGCATCCAAGGTTTCCCCCCGCAGACTAGAGCCGCTGAACCTCATGGGTCAGCGGCTCATTTTAATTGTCGCATCAAGATGCACAGCCAGCGAAGCCAAGGATCCAGAATTCTAATACCCCCTCATCGCCGAATTGAGGGAGCTGACAGGCGTGGCGCTTCCTAAAGACTACCGGCTTCAGAACGCTCCGCCTGCGTCGCCGGCTACTCGATAAAGGTTCAGCATGTCAAAACCAAATGCTCAGCACATTGTCGTCATCGGCGCGGGCGCGGCTGGTCTGATGGCAGCACGCGAACTCGCGCGTGCGGGAAGGCGGGTGACGCTGCTGGAAGCACGGGATCGATGCGGCGGGCGCATTTATCCACTTCCGGACGCCGAGTTCGGATACGCCGCAGAGGGCGGAGCCGAATTCGTCCATGGCGAGGCTCCGGTCACGCACGGCCTGTTGCGCGAGGCGGGGCTTAAACTGTTACCAATCCAGGGCACGCCACGGACAATAGAGGACGGGAAAATCTTGCGAAGGGATATTCAGGCTCCTCACCAGGCGGAGCTCCAAAAGGCCTTGCAGGATCTCAGGGAGGATCTGACCGTCGCCGAATTCCTGCGACGGCATTTCGCCAGTCCCTTGTACGATGGGTTACGGCGTTCCATCGAACGGATGGCCGAAGGCTACGACGCGGCGGATCCGGAGCGGGCGAGCACCCTGGCGCTTCGCGACGAGTGGATGGATGGCGGAAATCATGCGCAAGGGCGTATCATCGGCGGCTACGGCGCCCTCGTCGGATTTCTCGCAGCGCAGTGCCGCCACCACGCCGTTGCGATCTATTTCGGTGCGACCGTCTCCGGCATCGAAGCGACCGATCGAAGCGCCCTGGTCCGTTGCGCCAATGGCGATGCCCACACGGGCGATGCCGTCATTCTCACGGCGCCGCTTCCCCTCCTCAACCAGATCGCGCTTCCGGCGGCGGAACGCAAGAGGGCTGCGGCTGCTGCCGATATCGGCTTCGGCAACGTCATCAAGATCCTACTGCGGTTTGAGACCGCCTGGTGGCTCGACCAGCGAAACGACCTCGTCGACCTGACGTTCCTGTCGTCGGATGCGAGGATTCCGGTCTGGTGGACGCAGCATCCCGCCGATCTTCCGGTCCTCACGGGCTGGTTCGGAGGCCCCAAGACGGAATCGATGGCCAACCTCGGCGAACATCAATTAGTGGAACGAGGGTTGGCCTCGATAGCGGAAATCTTCGGCATCGATTCAAAACTAATGATCCGGAAGCTGGTCGCAGCGCGAGCGATCAACTGGGCGCATGACACTTATGCTGGCGGGGCCTATTCTTATGCGACTCCCGGTACGCGAGGCGCGCAGGCGGAGCTTTCAAAGTGCGGAGGCGGGACGATATTCTTTTCCGGCGAAGCACTCTACCGTGGGCGAGACATGGGGACGGTCGAGGCGGCGCTGGCGAGCGGTCTGGAGACGGCGCGCGCTCTTCTTGCAAGGTCTTGAAAGCGGCTCGGCCGCTTCTTATCCGTCCGTCGCGGCGAAGCTTAGCTCAAAGGAAAGGAACGGCTGCCTCTCCCGGCCGTTTGTAAGATCGGGGCCAGGAGGTGCAATCATGCGACGACTCACTGTGGGCCAGATCGTCCTTTTGACCGTCCTGATGGTCATACTGATTCTCACGGCGACGTGGGCCGTGTATGTATGGAACGCGAGTAGTGACGCTCCGATGGACAAGCATGGCTGGATCGCCCTCGGTCTGGGTTCCTTCTTTTCACTCCTGATCGGATGCGGCCTCATGGCTTTGATGTTCTTTAGCCATCGCAGTGGCCATGACGAGGTCGCCGACGCTTTTAGGAGGCGAGAGCCACCTGCTGAATTGGGTGGTCCTCAAACTCCAACTCAAAAATAGACTGCTTCAAATGGTCTTGGTCGGGGTTCGCTCCTGAACGGCGGGCCTTTCCGGCGTCGGGAATAATCGGACGCGTCGAGGAGCGATTATTAATAGGGAGCGTATGATGGAAGAGCCAATGATGACCGAGTCGCAGCGGGATGAACTCAAGACGCTCTGCCAAAAAGCGGACGTGCCGGATAAGTCGGGCGAACTTCTCACACGCGAAGGCGCGCAGCATTTTATTGAGGATCTGAAGAAGCAGCTGGCCGAACGAAAGTAGCCGCAGAAAAGCCGCCAGAAGCCTTCGCCTTTAGCGGCTACAGAAGCCTTCGCCTCTAGCGCGATTTGTTACCGAGTCGTGGAAGGTGCAGCCGGCGTGGTGGGAGCCGGAGCTGTGTTCGGAGCCATCGGAGTCGACGGGCGTGTTGTTGAAGAGCCTACTGTCGTACCCGTTCCGCTATTTTCCGCGGTGCGTGGACCGCTCCAGGGAGCCCACATAAACAAAAGTGCAAAGACGGCAATTGCCGCAATTAGCGCAATCATCCCGGCGCCCATTCCATTGGGTCGGGTCGGATCAGTGCTCGTTGTGCGATTGCGGTTCTGGTCATCATTAAGCATTTCGTTCTCCTCAGTTGTCTACAGGTCGAACAGGCCCCGAAGGGAAAGGTTCCTGCCGCAGCCCATCTCGACTGCGGTTTCTATCAGTTCTCCGCAGGAGCCGTCGGTAAAGCGGGTGCCGCCAGACGCGTTAACGACCCAACTGTTGTGCCAGGCGCATCGGCACGCGCACCGTCTCCCGGGCCAACATAAACAAAAGCCGACTAGTGCCGCGCCTAATGCCAACGCCAATAATGGGACGCCAAATCCTCCTCGCGGAGGCAAGTTCGTCGCGCATGGCGTGCTTCGTCGCCAAACTATCTGAATGCGAATCTGTCTTTGGCGGTCGGCAATCCCGTACGCAGATCCTGCTCAATGACGCGGGGTAAATACGGACCGCGACGTGCCGCCCCTTATGAACCGTCCCATCATGGGCTTTGCCGATAAACGGCAGCGCTTGCCACAAATCCCGGATTTCAACTCATTGAGTAAGGTGAGATCGCTGACGCCTTGTTGCATACATTGAAGCGGGCGAAGGAGTTCAACCTGTACATACACAGCTCGAACCCGCTGCCGACATCCTGTCGGTGGGCACGTTATCGACACAAACTGGCGCCGGCCTCCATCTGCTCGGAGTAGGGATTGGAGCGACTTGTCAGCCGGCAGTACTAGCCCTTGGCTTGCTTACCTACCTCATTCTCTGATTTCTTTCCACGACCAGAATCGTCTTGCTTTTGTAGATCAGCACCCTTTCGCTGCCAGTCATTCAAGGTCTTTCTGGAGACGCCCTCGTCGCCTGCCGATGGATTTTGATTGTTGCTTACCTTCATATCCTATCCTTATCTAGGGGGTCTCGTGTGGAGTTCGATGTTCGAGCTAACTAGCGTTGGCCTGAAAGGTTCAACGTCTTAAGGATCCGGCGCCGCTCGTTCAGCCGATGACGAGAGGCACCGGTCGGCCCAGGGGGCTTGCTGTAAATCGCAATCCTCTAGTTACCGCTACGAAATGCGCAGAACCCCATGGCGGTCCAACAATGCTGCAAACCTCCGTGGCAGCGATGACGGACAAAATAAATTCTTCGTGGAACCTCGGGCGCCGCGAAAGCGGCCCTAGCGCCAATCGTGTTTCAAGCCCGCGTCAAGTCGTCTGTTCGCCTCGGCGACCAAGAGTTCACGCTCACGGGCATCATTCGCTAGCATTGAATGTAGCCATGAGTCGGTTGTTTGAATTTATGATCAATCTCGGCGATGCGTCGCAAGATGGCTTCACGCGAGATCGGAGTCAGCGCCTTCTTCTCGAACATGCAAGGCCACCTTACTTCTACATCGCCACACCGGCAGCATGGTCGGGCAGCGAATCGAGCCTTCAAAGGAAAGTCCATTGCCGAGAGCAAAGTTCCTATCCAACCAATGATTCGGTTGATGCGGCGATAAGTGCGGTTAGGGTCAGATCTTCTGAGAGCGGGTGCTATTGCAAAGATCGGTCCGTCGCGGTCTGTGGCTTCTGGGCAAACGGCTTCCTGTCTATTGCGCCAAGCTACCAGGCCTGATGACATCGACTTGCTACGCCTCGATCTTATGGAGCTCGCACCGGACAACCACCGCGGGGTGCAATCTCAGGGTATTCGGATTTTCCCAAATGGTGGCAGCAGAATTCGGTGGCGGCATTCTCAGTCGCTATCGGAATGCGAAAGCCAGATGGGCGCCCGCGTCGCTGGTCGCAAATATCGCAAGGAGTGTCAGCAGTGGCTGCCGCCTGGCTAGCTTTCGTCCGTGATCGCAAAGTGAAAACCGGTAAGGGCCGCGCCAAAGGCGAAATATATAGAAGTGCCAGTGACCAGAATGACAGTGACTGCGACCGGGGACGTGCTGTGCTGCAGCATGTTAGAGATGTCATGGATGTTCAGAGCAAGGAGGGATAAGATAAATAGAGCGCCCAAGGAAGCTCCCATCACGACGTTAAGAACTAGATTTCGAAATAAATCCCGATCAGTACTCATAGAGGCCTCGATCCGATTACTTGAGGAAACGAAGCGAACGAGCCGGGAGTTCCTAACCGTCTGGAAGGTCTTTCGCGATTTACGTCACGGTTCGCAGGGCGAAGTTGTCGATGGGCAAAAGCAGATTACGCCGACGACGATAAATTCATGCTCCCGTTGGGCCTAATCGACTATGGCCGAGGGGTTAGTGGAGCACACCACGGAAGCACGGGCAGTGCTTTCCGACCCGCTGGAATAAGTACCTGGGGGGTCGGACTTGTTTCCGCGCGCAGCGTGACTGCATCGTTGAAAACGAGTGGAATGACGACAGGCCGCACTACGGCCTGTCGTCCCAGCATTCGGGTGGGAATTCCAGCAGACGGATATATTGATGGATCACTGCCGCTGTTTCTGAGCGAAAGGGCCGGCTGGAGGTATTAATTGCCCGTAATAACCGTCAGCAAGCGGTCGAGGAAGACCGCTTGCCCCTTCAAAATCTTCACACGAGCCTCGGGGATGCAAAACCATTCGGCCCGGTCAAGTTCAGAAAACGTCTGCCGCTGTCCGGATCGCGGCGGCCATTCCATCTCGAACGTATTGCTCTGGAGGCCGGTCGGGTCCCAGTCGTCTTCCACCGCCCAGACGTGAACGATCTTGCCTCCCGGTTGTCTCGCTTCGCCAAGCGGCAGCGACTTGGCGCGTGGCCGGTGACCCGTCTCTTCCGCGAATTCGCGCTTCGCAGCGGCCATGGGTGTTTCGCCTTCTGCGATCAAGCCTTTTGGAATCGACCACGATCCCAGGTCCTTGTTCCGCCAGAAAGGTCCGCCCGGATGACCCAGCAGGATTTCGATACCATCCTCCCTATGCCGAAAGAGCAGTAGGCCTGCGCTCTGCTTGATGGATGCGGCCCGCTTCACTGTCGCACGCTAAGCCGCATGTCTCGCGGCTCGCCGCTGGCGCTGAAAATGGCGCANTAGCTTTGCGCGCGGCATAGCGTTGCTGACCCNGTCTGGAGGCACGCCCCCTTTGCGGGCCATTTCGANACCCCAGTGCATGTGGTCCAACTCCCTGATGGAGTGGGCGTCGGATTGATGCTGAAGATGCAGCCGTAATCGAGCGCCTTCTGGTGCCAGCGCCAAGTCAGCTTTATGGAGCGTGAGGATCTTGTCTGGCCGCTGTGCGTATTCCGAAGCAGGCGGGCGACAGTTTGCGGGTCCGTTTTTGCCATCGCGCCGAATCAACGGCTTTGCCCTGATCGCAGTTCCTATCTTACCAGCCAGGCTGGAAGGGGTGCGGGACGCCGTCGGATAGTGGGCATTCGTGGCGCATGATGGCGGCAGGAACCACCCCCGCCGATGCTGGTTAATCCGCAAAGGAGACGGCGATGAGTGATTACAGAGACACGCGGGGCGGCGCCTATGACCACGTGAATGAATTTGGAAATCCGCAGCCTGCGCAGGTGCGAGACAAGGAAACCCCGCACCAAAAAGCGCAGTGGGGCGCGGACGTGCGGCCCGAACCCCTGCCTGGTCCCGAAGAGGGCTATCCGTTGCCGGAGGGTCTGAGGAAAGAGCGCAGAGGACCCCTGAACAAAGACACTGGGCGACGACCGAAGAGGTAACTTGACATGTGGACAGCGAACGCTCGGATACGTGCGACACTTGCTGGCATGGATAACGCAGCATCACTGCTTGAAAAACTATCGGCAGCGAAGCGCAAGAAGAAGCTCAGCAAGAACGGGCTGAGCGAGCATGTGCGCGCTCTGACCAATAAGCGCCACGGCAATTTGACAAAGTAGTTCTTTCAACGCCGGGCGGTTGCATGTGGACAAACTAGATTGCGAGCGTGGGAGCCGCGTATGTGTTTGGTCGAGACACTAGAGCTGCTGTCTGATGCACGTCGGTATGTCGCTGATGGTGAGAAAAGCCTTGCGCTTCAACGGAAGATCATCGATCGCCTGGACAGGCAGGGGCGCGACGACCTCGACGCACTCCTCTTCCTCGAGTACCTCGAAGAGATGCAGGACCAGTACGAGGCTCACCGAGACAGTCTAGAGCAGCGGGTCATAAGGATCGTCAGGCCGGAATAGGTTTTCACTACTGACCTCACAATGAGCGGATCGGACGCCCTTCGTCGATATGCCGGGCTACGGACGCGCCGTGGAATCTGGCAAATTTAAGAACTTTATCCGTCGCTGGACGTTCCCTATGCCTGGAGGCGACATGCGGTTTTCCGGTTACATATTCGACGTCGAAGGCACGTTGGTTGACTGCGTGCAGCAGAATCTACTCAGCCTGCAGGAGTGTTTGTCGACCTTCGGAATAGGTGCTCGGTACGAAGAGCTCCAGTTGTATTCCGGCCTGGACGGCAATCAAACGCTGCAGCTCGTTGCGCCGGACTTGGTGGAGGCGGATCGGAAGAGGGTGTTGGGGGCGCAAGGTAAGCTCTACGAAAGGAAATACCTCGCAAGCGTAAAAGCATTTACCGATGTGCGCGAAGTGTTCCTCGTCATAACCAGGGAGGGCGGCAGGATCGCCCTCGCGACCGACTGCAAGGGCGCCACGTTGCGGCATTATCGCTCGCTGCTCGCCGCGGACGATCTGATAGATTCCGTGGCGTGCGGGGACGATGTTGAACACGGCAAGCCGGACCCCCGGCTCGTGGGGTTGGCGCTGAGAAAGCTGCAATTCCCGGCTGCGCAAGCGGTAGTAATTGGAGACACGCCGTATGACGCGG
>C688J18823_10000231_pt1 | contig 32070 bp, 32 predicted proteins | sample HopSoiMetagenom1_FD_18823 | JGI IMG/M metagenome (IMG submission 18823) | reverse complement strand
ACTGCCCGCGGTTGGCGCTGCGGTGCTGCAGCGCCTCGCTGGTGAGGCACTGGCCGCTCCAGCTCACGCAGAGCGCGCCGTGGACGAAGCATTCGAGCTCTAGGTCGGTGTTGCCTGCGAAGCGGGCGATCTCGGCGATCGACAGCTCGCGCGGCAACACCACGCGGGTCACGCCGAGCGACCTGGCGATCTCGCCCGCCTCCGCCGAGCTGACGGTCATCTGGGTAGAGGCATGCAGCGGCAGCTCGGGACAGACCTGCCGCGCCAGCCGCGCGACCCCCAGGTCCTGGACGATGATGGCGTCGGCGCCGGCGCGGGCGATGTCGGCCAGCGCCTCCTCGGCGACAGGCAGCTCGCGATCGAAGACCAGCGTGTTGAAGGTGACGAAGCCCTGGACGCCCTTGCCGTGGAGGAAGTCGAAGATCCGCGGGAGGTCCGCGGCGGCGAAGTTGTCGGCGCGGGCGCGCGCATTGAAGCCACCGCGCAGGCCGAAGTAGACCGCGTCCGCGCCCGCGGCGACGGCCGCCCGCAGGCTCTCCTCGTCGCCTGCGGGCGCGAGCAGCTCCGGTTTTTCGAGGATCCTGGCCATGAAAAGATGCCCGCTTGTAACTGGCCCCGGTGTCACAAAACAGCGGAATTGACAAGCTGGCAGGAGGGCTTGCGCACTGCGGCTAGCCTGCCGGCACGCTTCTTGCGAAACACCGGCGGGCCAACAACCGGCGCGCTCACCAGGCAGTGGTTAAGGTCTTTTTACCAAGACCAGGGGGACGGTGGGCTCGATGGCGGATGTCGAAAAAGAGAACGAGGAATCCCTGACTTGCGGCGTGTGCCGCAAGACGGGGCAGTTCACGGCCCCGGTGTCGGTCATCCTCGTCTTCGCCCCCGGGATGGCGAAGCCGTACCCGCTGATCCCCGCAGAGGACTACCGCGTGTGTGGCGCCTGCGACGCCATCTTCACGCTGGTCAATCGCGCCGTGGAGGCGCACCCCACCACGCGCGCTGCCGGCCCCTGGAACCGCGCCATCGTCGTCTTCAGCGACGGGCACGGCGTGGATGTGAAGGCGAAGCGGCAGGGCCAGCAAATGGCGATGGCCTGAGATTCGGGGACACCATACGACGACTTACGTAAGGTGTCCCCGAAACCAGACCGCGAGCTACACGCGCGGGAGATCCGCGTCCTCCAATAGATGATCCAGCCACAGTGCTGAGAGCTTTTCCTGGAGGGAATTCCCGCGCAGCCGCATGCGCAGGTGCTCCCAGTCCATCGCGTCCATCGGCTGGTCCTGGTCGAAGCAGGAGAAGACGAAACTCTCCTTGCCGGTCTCTGGATCGCGGTGCTTGCAGAGGCACTGCGCGCAGATCTCCTTCATCATGCACTGCATCGGCGAGTTGATCGACGCGATGCCGACGTGGTCGAGCGGGAGCAGCGGCTTGAGCTCGCCATGCCGCGCGCGGGCCACCGCCGCCATCATCCGGTCCGAGCCGATGGCGATGATGCGGCGGACGTTGGTGAACGGGACCGGCGGCTCGCCCAGGGCTCCGGTGGCGTAGGCCACCATCGCCTCCACCATGTTGCCGGAGAAGGCGCGGTCCTGTGGCCTGCGCGGCTGCGGGGGCTTCGAGCCCTGGTCCACCGACCACACCACCACGTCGGTGGCCTCCTCGATCTCGTCGCGCTTGAAGACGTCCTGCGCGTGCTTGTAGCCCGCGAAATAGACGACGCGGCAGCCGTTCTCGCGCAGCGCCCTGGAGATGCTGAAGAGCACCGCGTTGCCCAGGCCACCGCCGCAGAGCACCACGTCCTCGCCGCGGGGAATGGTAGAGGGAGCGCCGGTGGGTCCCATCACCACCACCGGCGTGCCGGGCTGGAGCGCCGCCACCAGCCGCGAGGACGAACCCATCTCCAGCACGATGAGCGAGAGCAACCCGCGGTCGCGATCGACCCAGGCCCCGGTCAGCGCCAGCCCCTCCATCTGCAGGCGGGTGCCCGCGACCGAAGGCGCGAGCGATTCGAAGTCTTGGAGGCGGTAGAACTGGCCCGGCTTGAAGCCGCGCGCGGCGGCCGGCGCCCGGATCACCGCCTCGACGATGGTGGGAGTGAGCCGCTTCACCTCGTGGACGCGCGCGTCCAGGTCTTCGTGCAGCTGCGCGCTGAGCCGCTCCCAGGCCGGCTGCGCGCTTCCGTCCGCGCGCGCCAGCCGCTCGGCGAAGAGGGCGGCGATGTGCGGGCAGCCGTCCTTGGCGGAGGCCATCGCCTTGACCACGCTTCCGGCGTAGACGGGATGGTTGTCGCCGAAGAAGCTCACCAGCTTGCCGTCAGGGGACGAATGGCTGGTGAAGAACCCCACCGCGCCGGTGAGATCGTGGGTGACGTCGGCCGGCACCAGCTTGCCGGCCTCCATGCGGAAGCTGCGGAAAGAGGCGTTCTCCGGATCCAGCTCGAAGCTGCCTGGCGCTTCCTTCTCCACCGTCACGTTGGGGCTGGTGCCCGCGGCCACGCAGACGGTGCGCGCGGGCAGCGTGACTTCCCCTCCGGAGCGCGCGCTGAATTTGACGGCCTGCACGGCGCCGTGCGCGTCCGGCACCGCCTCCAGCGGAGAGAGGCCTTCGGCGAAGGCGATGCCTTCCTCCAACGCCTTGATCACCTCCTCGTGGTTGAGGCGGTAGGCGGGGGAGTCGTTGAGCGTCTTGCGGTACGCGATGGTGACGCCGCCCCAGCCCTCGACCAGCCTGGCGAAGTCGGGCGCCTCGCCGGCCGCCGCCGCGCGCGCGCGCTCGTCCCGCACCGCGCGGCCATGCTCCAGCGCCTCGGCGTAGACGTGGCGCTCCTCGGGATCGAGCACCGAGAAGACCAGCTCCTCGCCGCCCGACTCACAGAGGATCTCGTGCCGCTCGAGGATCTTCTCCACCTGCACCGGGTAGTACGCCAAGAGCTCGGTGGCGGCGTCGATGGCGGTGAGCCCGCCGCCGATGACCACAGCGGGCAGGCGCACCTGCAAGTTGGCCAGCGAGCCCTTCTTGAATGCGCCGGTGAGCTGCAAGGCCATGAGGAAGTCGCTCGCCTTGCGCACGCCGCGGATGAGGTTGTTCTTCAGGCCGATCAGCGTGGGTTTGCCCGCGCCGGCCGCCAGCGCCACGTGGTCGAACCGGTAGCGGCCGAAGGCGTCGTCCAGGGTCACGGTGCCGCCGAAGCGGGTGCCGCCGTGGAGCTGGAAATGCGTCCGCCGCGCGAGATTCAGGTGGAGCACGTCGAGGAACGACTTGTCCCAGCGCACGGTGATGCCGTATTCGGAGACGCCGCCGAAGCCCGAGGTGACGCGCTGGTCGAGCGGCTTGCCGAACACCTCGTCGTAGTGCTCGACCGGCCAGTGCAAGAGGCGCTCCGGCAGCGGCTCGATCTTCAGGCCGTCGATTCCCACCACCCCGAAGCCTTCGTTGAGCAGGTGGTGCGCGAGCGTGTAGCCGGCGGGACCCATCCCCACCACCAGCACGTTGACGCCGGAGTAGGGCCGCGGATGCTGCCGCCCGAAGCGCAGCGGGTTCCAGCGTGTGAGCAGGCTCCAGATCTCGAAGCCCCAACGCATCCGCAGCACGTCGCTGAGCACCCGCGTCTCGATCTGCGGGATGTTGACCGGGTCCTGCTTCTGGTAGACGCAGGCCTTCATGCAGTCGTTGCAGATGCGGTGGCCGGTGCCGGGCGCCATCGGGTTGTCGATGCACACCAGCGCCAGCGCCGAGAGCGCGTCGCCCTCGCGGGCGGCCGTGTGCATCTCGGAGATGCGCTCCTCCAGCGGACAACCGGTGAGCGGGATGCCCAAAGGGTTCTTCTTGAAGTGAGGAGAATCCTTTTCCGGGAAGCCGCGGGAGCAGGAGTCCTTCTCGCGCTCGTGGCAGTAGATGCAGTAGTCGATCTCGCTGCGCACCTCGCGCGGGCCCATGCGCGGATCGGTGAGGAGGAACCCGTCGCGCCGTCGCTGGTGCTCCGGGTGCCCGGCGAGGATCTCCGGGCGATCGGCGCGCGGTCTGCGCAGCGGCACCAGCTGCTGGTAGTCGAGCGCGTGCGGCAGGCGCAGGAGCGCCCAGGCCGGACGATGCGGCTGCAGCGACAGCGCGTAGAGCCAGCGATCGAAGAGGTCGAGCAACGACGCCGGCGCGAGATCGGCCGCCGGCACGCCGCCGTCGGCGAGGCCGCGCCGCAGCGCGGACTCCAGATCCTGCCAGGCGAAGGACTGGCGCGAGGCGGGCTGCGCGCCTTCCGCGTCGAGGAGCGTGTCGATCACCACCGCCACCCGCAGCTCGAGGTCTGCTCCAGCGGCCGACGCCCGCGGATCGCGTGCGGCCGCCGCCGCCAGGAGCGGCGACACCCGCGCGTCCAGCGCCGCGAAGTCCGAGGCGTGCGGGCGATCCTTCGCGCCCTTGCGGAACACCCGCCGCTGCACGAACTCGCGCTTCACGCGGAAGATGGGGGCGTCGCGCCCGGCGGCNTCCCGGAGCCTCTGGAGATCCTGCTCCACGCCGAAGAGCCGCCCGACGAAGCGCGACAGCTGCGCCCCGACCTCGAGCAGCAGCTCGCTCTCCCCGGGTCCGCGCTGCGGCGCGCTGCCGGCGCGATGCGCGTCGTAGCGTGCGAACAGCTTTGCGTCCGCCGCGCGCAGGAAGTCGTCGAAGGCGCGGGTCAGGTCCGCAAGCCGCGCCGTGTGGTGCAGGTCGGCGTAGCGGAAGCCAGGAATGCCGAGCGGAAGATCGGAGGAGGGAGGCTGTGCGAGCACGGCGCGGCGTTCCATGTGGGAAACCGATCTTGCCAGCGATCGGAAGGTGCCGCACCGGGAAAATTCAAGCTTTTCACTGCGGAATCATGCCGCCGGCCCCTACGGGGTATGACATCCGCGTCCGGATTGCTGGAGGTCGCGGCCTGTGATTCCGGCGCGTTACCGGATGGCGCGGTCGATGCTAGAGATGTTCGTATGCGTGCGTCCATGCTCCTCGCGGTGGCAGCGCTCGGTTGCGGCAGCGTTGCCTTTCCGGGCGAACGGCTGGCCACTTTCGGGGACGCCCCGGCGGCCATGGCCGTCGATGCGTCGGGCATCTACGTCCTCTCCGGCGGGGCCATCCTGGCCATGCCACTGGACGGCGCCAAGTCGCCCGCGGTGCTCGACGTCAAGCACATCGCCGGTGCGCTGGTGTTGAGCGGCGACGACGTCCTCTTTTTCGAGGCCGGCGCCGCCGTCTCCACCCACGCACTGGTGGCAGTTCCAAAACGCGGAGGGCCCCCGCGCCTGCTCGCGACCCGCGCCGCGGACGTCGCCTCCGGACTCTTCAGCGACGGAGCGCGCCTCTACTGGACGGAGTACCAGCAGATCCCATCGGGCGGCGCCCGGACGCCAGCCTCGATCCAGATGATGCCGGCGGGCGGCGGACCGGTGTCCACACTCTACACCACCGACACCGCGCTCCCCTACGGGTTCGCGAGCGACGGTGTCCGCCTCTTCTTCACCGAACTCCGAAGCTTCGGTCTCCCGGCTTCACCGGAAGGCCCCTTCCTCGGCGCTTTGCTGCCGGACGGCTCCGTTTCCAGGCTTGCCGAAGGCGAAGGTGGGTCGCCTCAGTGGTCCGAAGGCGCCGTGTTCTGGGCCTCCTCAGTCGAGGTTGCGAGGACTTCGGTAGACGACGGGATGACCCAAGTGGTGGTACCCGGCGCCGTCCGGTGGTTCGACGCACGGGGAGGGCGCGTCGTCGTCCTCCGGAGCCAGTGCGATGGCGACGACGAACGCGACCGGCATTGCTCGAGCACGCTGCAATCCTATCCCCCTGGTCATGTGATCGCTTCCGCGGACGAGGACGTACTCACCATCGCCGCCGACGACGCGTTCGTCTATTGGTTTGTCGGCTCGGACCTGTTCCGCGTCCGCCGCTAACGGTGGTGCGGGTCGGCGCGGGTGGCGGCGGCGATGTCGCCCACCGCCACGCGGTCATGGGCGCGGAAGACGGCGTAGTCCTCGTGGTTCTCCGTCACCACGTCGGTGACCACGTCGATGAAGCGCTCGCCGTCGCGCAGCGCCACTGCCACCGGTCGATGCACCAGCACCGCCTCCTCCAGCACGTCGATGAAGCTGCAGCGGCCGACCGAGTCCTGGCAGATGACGCTCACGGGACAAGGATAATGCGGAGGCGCTGCGTTCCAAAGCACCGCGTCAGGCCGAGGGCGACCGGCGCTGGCACCGCGGACAGAGCCCCTCTGCCTGCACCCGCACCGCACGTACCGCGAACCCCTGAGTGTCGCGCACTTGGAGACGGTCGAGCGTGCTGTCGTGAAGGTCCAGGATCCTGTGGCAGGAGACGCAGACCAGGTGGTGGTGAGGATGCCCGGCTCCCGTGCCGGGAAGCGCCGCCTCGAAGCGCGCCTGCTCGTGCAGCGGGTTGACGTCGGCCACCGCCCCGATGGCTTTGAGCGCCTCCAGATTCTTGTAGACGGTGGCCAGCGAGAGGGTGGGGATGCGCCGTTGAACCGCCTTGTGGATCTGCTCGGCGCTGGGATGCTCGCGCGAGGAGGCGAGCGCCTCGAAGATCGCCAGCCTCTGGTGCGTGACGGAAAGGCCGTGCGAGCGGCAATAGGCCGCAAACTTGTCCACCTCGTCCCTCGTCCGCTTCATTCCAGGTCCTCGGCGAGCGAGCGCCGGGCTGCTTCCGTCAGCTCCACCCGGTGATTGTAGGCGGAATGGTCAATGGCAAGAAAGGCCGGCCCACGCAGCAGCGCTTGCCGGTCGGGGACGGGGAAGCGCACGTACTGCACTGCCGACACGCGCCCGGGCTCCTCGCGGTCGGGCTCCAACTCCCCCTTGTGGCGGACGCCGGCCACCTCCAACCAGACGTGGTCGCGCAGGCCAAAGAGCCTGGCCAATTCCGCCTTCACGGCCGCGTCGCTGCCGGTCAACTCGATCATCAGCGTCGCGGAGAGCTGGCCGCGGTCGGGCAGCATGCTGTTGAAGCCCTCCACCTCCTCCTGCGCCAGCGCCGGATCGGAGATGCGCTCCACGCGGAGGATCTCCTGCACCTGGAACTTCACGGTGAGCCGATTCTCGAAGACGAAGGTCATCGAGGGGCCCACCTGCACGCGCCGCACCGCCTTGGCGGCGATCACCTGCTTGCGGAACTGCTCGCGCACGCCTTCGTAGACGTCGAGGGGCCAGATGTCCTGAAAGTTCAGATGATTCATGGTCGAGGTCCTGCTCCGGGCAGATCGCCCTGCTCCTGATCGTCCGTCCTGGGAGAGCGCAGCGGATCGCCGGAGTAGGCGGCCTGGAGGATGCGCACCGGATGGTACGAGGGTCGCCCCGTCTTCTGCTTCAGCTGCAGGCCCGCCAGGGGGCAGTCGCTGGAAACCACCTCCGGCTCCGCCGCCGCCACTTTGCGGGCCGCCGCCTCCGCCACTTTCAGGCTCTCGGCGAAGAACTCGCTCTTCATTCCCCAGGTGCCGTCCATGCCGCAGCAGCGGTCTACCAGCGTGACGTCGCCGCCCGCCCACTTGAGCAGGTCGCGCCCGCGGTAGCCGAAGTTCTGCACCCGGTTGTGGCAGGCGACGTGGAAGGCCACCTTGCCCACCGCGCCAGGAGGCGGCTTGGGGAGCTTCTTCGCGCGCGCCTGCTGCAAGAGGAAGTCGCTCAGGTCCACCACCGCCGCAGCCACCTCGCGCGCCTCCGGGGTGCCCACCAGCTCGGGATACTCGGTGCGCAGGGTGAGCGTGCAGGAGGGGCCGGGGCTCACGATCTTCCGCCCCGCGCGCGCCGCGGGCAGCAGGGTCTCCACGTTCCTGCGCGCCAGCCTGCGGGCTCCTTCCAGGTCGCCGCCGTCGAGCTTGGGCATCCCGCAGCACACCTGCTCGGGGCACTCGACGTCGCAGCCGGCGCGCTCCAGCACGTCCATCGCCGCCTTGCCGATGGCGGGATCGTTGTAGTTCACGTAGCAGGTGGCGAAGAGGGCCACGGGCGTCTCGCCCGGTGCGATGGGCGCGCGGCGGTCCCACCACGTGGAGAAGCTCTCCTCTGCGTAGGTGGGCAGCTGCCGGTCCCTGGCGATGCCGATGGTCTTCTCCATCAGCATGCGGTTGAACGCGTTGTGCGCGGCCGCGTTGGCGAGCGGAGCGATCCTGGTCATCACGCCGCCCACCAGATCGGTGGCGCCGAGGAAGCGCTCGCGCAGCGCGATGCCCTCCTCGCCGGCGCCCACCATCTTGGCGCGCAGCATCAGCTTGGGGAAATCCACCGCGAACTCGTGCGGCGGCACGTACGGGCACTTGGGGAAGCAGAGCTTGCACTCGTAGCAGAGCTCCACCACCCGCTTCTTGTCGTCGTCCCCGAGCAGCGCCACCGGGTTCTCGGTGGAGACGGTGACGTGCTCGAGCAGGCTGGCCGCCTCGTGCTCCTCGACGATGCGCCCTCCCTCGATGTGCTTGCCCTCCGCCTCCTCCCGGTGCGGATCCAGCGCGTCCACGCGGCGGAAGAGCACGTCGAAAGAGGGGCAGAGGTTGAAGCAGAGCCGGCAGCCGTTGCAGATCTCGAACACCCGGTGCAGCTCGGACTCGAGGTGCGCCCGGTCGTGGAACCGCGGGTTGTCGTAAGCCATCCCGTGGGGGTCGTTCTCTGCGATCGGCAATTTCATCTTCGACGGCCTGCTAGCCTTCCGCCTTCACTTGCTGGAGTCCCTTCGCGAAGCGGCCGGCATGGGACTTCTCCGCCTTGGCCAGNGTCTCGAACCACTCGGCGATCTCGTCGAAGCCCTCGTCGCGCGCCTGCCGGGCGAAGCCGGGGTACATCTGCGTGTATTCGTAGGTCTCGCCCGCCACCGCGGCCTTGAGGTTCTTCTCGGTGTCGCCGATGGGCTCGCCGGTGGCCGGGTCGCCGACCTCCTGGAGGTACTCGAGGTGTCCGTGNGCGTGCCCCGTCTCGCCTTCGGCGGTGTCGCGGAAGAGGCCTGCGATGTCGGGGCGGCCCTCCACGTCGGCTTGCTTGGCGAAGTAGAGGTAGCGGCGGTTGGCCTGGCTTTCGCCGGCGAAGGCAGACTTGAGGTTCTCGTGGGTCTTGCTGGCCTTGAGGGTTGCCATGTGCATGTCCTCCTGTGCAGGGCGGGAAGCCGTTGCGTTGGAGAATGATTCTCCAAAATGGATTCGCTCCGTCAAGCGAATTCCTGGTGGCGGCGGCTTCGCGCCTTCGCGGCCGCCCGTCAAGCGCGCTCGGGATGCTTGTTTGCCGCAGGGGACTTCTGCCGTACGCTGCGGGCCGCCGAATGACCGCCACCGCTGAAGCCCTCGCAACCCCGCCCACCGCGGCAACTCCCGACCACAGCGACGCCTACCGCCGCCGCCGCTTCTGGAACTGGTTCCCGCTCGGCCTCACCTACGCGACCTTCTACATGGGCCGCTACAACTTCAACGTCTTCAAGGGCCGCTTCGCCGAGACCTTCCACTTCGACAAGGCGGAGGTGGGCGTCATCGCCACCGCCGGCTTCTGGACGTACGCCCTCTCGGTCATCCTCAACGGCCCGCTGGCCGACCGCTACGGGGGCAAGCGCGCAATCCTGGTGGGAGCGGTGGGCGCTGCCGTCTTCAACCTGGCCATCGGCGCCATGTTCCTCACCGGCTGGCAGACCAGGCTGATCCTCTCCATGAGCCTGCTCTACTCCTGCAACTGCTACTTCCAGAGCTTCGGCGCGCTCAGCGTGGTGAAGGTGAACACGCCCTGGTTCCACGTGCGCGAGCGGGGGTTCTTCGGCGGCGTGTTCGGGATCATGATCTCGCTCGGGTACACGCTGGCGCTGACGGTGGGCGGCTTCTTGCTGGCCCGCTTTCCCTTNTGGGTGGTGTTCGCGGTGCCCTCCGCGGCGCTGCTCGTCATGGCAGCCGTCGACTACTTCGTCGTCCGCGACACGCCGGGGAGCGCCGGCCATNCCGACTTCGACACCGGGGACGCCTCCAGCGGCGACGAGACGCCGGTCGACCTCAAGTACGTCTTCTCCAAGGTCTTCACCAACCCGATCATGCTCACGCTCGCGGCGGCGGAGTTCTGCACCGGCTTCGTGCGCCAGGGGCTGTTGCTCTACTACACGGAGTTCCTGGGCGAGGTGCACGGCGTCAAGCTGGGGTCGTCGCTCTTCAGCCTCGCCTCGACCGGCATCACCGTCGGCGGAATCGCCGGCGGCCTGCTCTGCGGGTGGATGAGCGATCGGCTCTTCCAGTCGCGCCGCGCGCCGGTGGCGCTGCTCTTCTACGTGGGCCAGGCCCTCTCCCTTCTCGCCCTGGGGCTCACCCGCGATCCGCGCCTGGCCTCCGCGCTGGTGGGCTTCTCCTGCGTCTTCATCTTCGGCGTCCACGGAATGCTCTCCGGCACCGCCAGCGCCGACTTCGGCGGCAAGAAAGCTGCCGCCACGGCCGCGGGCATGCTGGACGGCGTCCAGTACGTCGCCTCGGGCTTCACCGGATTCGGGCTCGGGTGGTTGCTCAAGAACCACGGGTGGCAGGTGTGGACGCCCTCCATCATCCCCTTCTCCATCCTCGGGGCGCTGGTGATCTCCCGCCTCTGGAATGCGCGGCCGCGTCCGGCCGCGCACTGACGGACTAGATTACCTTCATGACCACTCCCCAGCGGCTCAAGATCGAGGCGCACGACGCCAGCCGGGTAGAGTGGTCCATCTACATCCCGCTGCCGCGGGGCAAGGCGCCCAGCGAAGCGGAAGTCTCGCTCAGCCTGGAGTTTCCGGAGAACGTGTACGTACCCCACGACGGTTGGGAGCAGCTGCAGATCCTGGCGCGCCTCTCCAGCCCCGACGAGGAGGCCCCGGTGGGCGAGCCGGCCACCATCGACGGCGTCCGCCGCGCCGCGCTGGGGACCGCCCGCCGCCTCAAGCTGTTGCGCGAGAGCATTCCGCGGGCGGCGAGCCAGCACACCTTGAACCCCATGCCGGTGGCACCCTCGCTGGCCAACGACATGCAGAGGACCCTCGATCAGGCGCTGGCAGCGCTGGCGCATGCGCGCGCGAGCTTCGTCGCTCCGAACGCCAGCGACGACTCCGGATTGGAGCGCGAGAGGGCGCTGGCGGACGAGTTCCTCTCCGGCCAGGTGCTGGAGCTGCTCACGGTGGCCGATGAAACCTGCGCGCGGATGCTCGCGCCGGCAGGCCTGCCCGGCTATCGCGCGGTGGCGCAGCGGCTGCGCGCGCGCACCGCCGAGGCGATCGCGGGCGAGCTGCGGGAGCGGGAAAGGAAGGGGGATATTGTCCCCGAGCACGACCCGGAAGCGCTCGCCTTCTTCCTCGAGCGCGCGGCCCAGTTGAAGAAGCACTTCCAGGAGGTGCTCTTCCTCGAGCCGGAGACCAGGATGACCGACGAGGCGGTGCGCAACTGGGTGGGCCTCTCCGGCGCCGCCACCGCTTTCGTCATCTACTTCGGGCTGCAGGCGCTGCAGACCAGCGCCGCCGCCGGGCTTGGGCTGTGGACGCTGATGACGGTGGGCGCAGTGGCCTACGCTCTCAAGGACCGGGCCAAGGAGCTGACCCGGCAGTGGCTCTCGGGAAAGCTGGCGCACCTCTACGCCAACCGCGTGCTGGTGCTGCGCGAGCCGCTGCGGCTCGAGCCGTCGCGCAACGCCGTGCTGCGGGCGCGCGAATCGATGGCGCAGTCGCGGGTGGTGCGGCCCGATCCGCTCAACCCCGGCACGGGCGCGATGCAGCGGGTGGTGACCGTGCACTACAAGCAGCGCGCGCGCATCGCGCGGCTCAAGGGATCCGGGGCGGCGGTGTTCGAGCGGCTCAAGCTGATCTTCCGCTACGACCTGGCGCCCATCCTCACGCGGCTGGACGATTCCGAGAAGCGCGTCCCGGTGCTGGAGGCCGACGGCGTCCGCTTCGCCGATGCGCCGCGGCTCTACCGCGTGCCGATGCGCGTGCGGGTGTCGACGGCCGCGGGAGTGGAGACGAGGCAGGCGCTGATCGTGCTCAACCGCCGGGGGATCGCGCGCATCGACGCCGAGGGAGAGCCACCCTCGGTCGCGCCCGCGGACGTCGAGCTGCCCGAGCTGGACGACGCGGTGCTGGCGCACAATTCCTAGATGTCGTCGGATTTCTGACTCGGGACACCGGATGGACTACGCGCACGCACGCCATGCGGGGAACGCCGGGGACGTGTTCAAGCACGTGGCTCTGATCGCCATCCTCGACGAGCTGCTGCGCGATCCGCTGCCGCTCCTCTACGTCGAGACGCACGCGGGCGACGGCCTCTATCCGCTGGGGTCGGCGGGAGAGTGGGGCGAGGGCGCTCTGCGCCTGTGGAACGTGGAGGCGGGGCTGCCGGGGCGCTACGCCCGCATCCTGCGCGGCCTGTCACGACCCGGAGCCACGCGGCCCCTCGCCGTTCCCGGCTCGCCGCTGATTGCGCGGGCGCTCTTGCGGCCGGATGACCGCATGGTCCTGCACGAGGTCCAGCCCCAGTCGGCCACGGTCCTGCGCCGCTCCCTCCCGGATGCCGAGGTGCGCGAGGCGGACGGCCTCGCCGCTTTGCCGGAGGCGGCCCAGGGGCGCGCCTTCGTGCTGCTCGACCCGCCCTACGCGCAGAAGCAGGAATGGACCGACGCGGCGCGGGCGCTGGAGAAGATCGCGGGGGTGCCGGCGGCGCTCTGGTATCCGATCAAGGCGTTGACGCGGCCGCGCGCGCTCGTCGCCGAGTTGGCGAAGCTGGGCATCCACGGCGTGGCGGTGGAGCTGCACTGGACGCCGCTGCGGCTCAAGCGCGACCGCCTCAACGGCGCCGGCTTGATCCTGGTCAACCTGCCGGCAGCCGCGGTGGCCGGCATCTGCGCCGTCCTGCCCGAACTGGCCGCCCTGCTGCACACCCACGGCGAGTGGGGCGCGATGCAGATCGGATTCTGATCACAAACACGAAGGGCGCCGATCCTTGCGGACCCGCGCCCTCGCGTGAACGGTGCAGCCGGAAAGAGCCTACGACAGGTTGTCGTTCACCAGCTTGGTCATCTCGAACATCGAGACGGTCTTCTTGCCGCCGAACACCTCGCGGAGCTGCTCGTCCGCGTTGATGTTCCGCTTCTCCTTCTTGTCCTGGAGGTTGTTCTTCTTCACGTACGCCCAGAGCTTCTTCACAACCTCGGTCCGCGGCAGCGGCTTCTCCCCGACGATCTTGGCCAGCGCGGGGCTGGGCTGCATGGCCTTCATGAAGGCTGCGTTGGGCTTGCGGGCGGTCTTCTTGGCGGGCTTCTTCGCGGCTGCTTTCTTGGCGGCCATCCGGTTTTTCCTCCCAGGGGGAAGTGGTGTCCCCTCGAAAACACGCGCACTCTGACAGAAGCGGATCGCCTTCGTCCAGCGATTTCTCCCTCGGGAAAGACCGAATCCTCCTCTGAGGGCCCCTTTCAGCGCCCCCGGGGTCGGGAAATCCTCAGCACGGACGCCCCTTCCCGGCGCAGGAGCAGCGTCATCGGCGCCCCTCTGGGAGCGGCTCCGGGGAGCCATTCCCGCTCTTGTTTCCAGGTCGCGAGGATCAGCGCTTCTCCTCCGGGAGCCAGCAGATCCGCTGCCTCCTGCAGCTCTCGCGCGGCCACCGCCGGGCCCGCAGGAGAGGACAGCTCGCCCGCCACCAGGGCGAAGTCCCCCTGCGGGAGGCCTTCCGCGGGCCAGAGCGTCTCGCGGACCTCCACCTCGAGGTCCAAGGCCCGCGCGTTGCGTCGCAGGAAAGCGGCGTCGAGCAGATCGCGCTCCTGGGCGATCACCTCGGCCTGCGGGTACCGGGCCTTGAGGTGCAGGGGGAGCGCCCCATATCCGGCTCGGAAGGCGAGCGCCCGCCGTGGCGCCGTCCGCGGCAGCGACTCCGCCAGCGCCGAGAGCAGGCGGCCGTGCGACGGATCCTCGGAGGCATCGAAGGGGCGGGAGAGGCGCAGGCCCAGGATCGCCGTCTGATCGCGCGCGTAGATCTCCTCGTCGGAGAGATCGGAGAGGCCGACCGCCGTCGGGCCGCGGTCCAGGGCGAAGACGTCGTGCCGCGCGCCGCGGGCCACCTGGCGCAACCCCGGAAGCTGCAGCGATTCGAGCACCCTCGACAGATCCCGGATCACCACCGCGCGCACTTCCGCGCCCAGCGCCCGCCCTCCCTCGAGCAGGTAGCGCACGGCGCGCTCGCCGATCCGCGCGGGGACGTTGCAGAGCACCCAGTCGAATCGCTGGCTGTCCAGCCCCCGATACCCGAGCCCGGGTCGGGCCCGGACGTTTGCAAGCCCAAGCGCAGCCGCGTTGTGCGCCGAGGCCGCCACCGCCAAGAGATCTCGATCGACCAGGACGCAGCGCGCCTGCGGCCACCGGGCCGCCACCGGCAACCCGAGCGCTCCGTACCCACAGCCCAGATCGAGGACGGAGGCGGGCTCGGCCGGGGGTAGATGCTGGAGCAAGAGGAGCGTCCCATCGTCGATGCCCTGGGAAGCGAACACGTCCCACGGGACGTCGAGCGTCAAGGTGGGAAAGCCAGCCGCCTTCTCCACCAATCGCCCGCGCGCGTAGGCCCCGAGCGCCTTCCACGCCGTGGCGCTCGGCGCCGGCATCCTTGCCGTCTGTGCACGCCGTCTCACCCGTTCCCTGGGCCCCGGCCTTCCCTGGAACCCTTCCTCGCCGCCGCCTCCGCCGCGCGCAGCACCGCCTCGCGCAGTCCCGCCTCCAGCCTCGCCTCGCCGAGGACCGCCCCCGGCTCCACCGCCACCTCCGGCTGCGGCGGTTCGCCGAGGCCGGCCCTCCGCCGGCCCTCCCGCAGCGCCCCCTCGTGCGCGAGACCGAACTGCAGCTCGCGCACCACGTCCTTGCCCAGCCGCCCGTTGATCCGCTCGATCACGAACTTCCGCGCCGCGTCCAGCTGGTCGCGCCAGCGGTGGTCCTGCACCAGCACGTGCAGCGTGCCACCGGAGAGGACGGTGGGCTGCGCGCGCGCCGCGATCTGCCGGCCCACGGCGCTCTCCCACACGTCGGCGGCGATGCGCCGGGGCAGGCGCCGCGCCATCCCGTGCTCCTTGAGCGCGCGATGGAGGATGCCGCCCAACTTCTCGCCGCGCCGGGGGCCGAACCGGGTCATGCCCTCCTCCTCAGCAGCGCCACCTGGATGGCCCGCGCCACCTCCTCCAGCCGGTAGGGCCGCTCCACCACCGGCACGCGCATCGCATCGCCGGCCTCGCCGCGCAGGCGTGAAAGCACCAGCGCCAGCTTGTACGCGGCGGAGAGCTCGCGCAGCTGACCGAGCGCGTCCTCCTCGTCGCGCGGCCAGGAGCGGTCTTCGAGGAGCACCACGTCGGTGGCGCCCAGGGCGGGCATGGCCTGCGAAGGTGCGTGCGCGATGCGGACCCGGCCCGGCAAGAGCCGCCGCATGCGCTCAGCCTCTTGCAGGTCGCGACCCACGAGCAGGAGTCTCGGCCGCGTCGTCGCGAGCCTTGCGGGCATCGTGCTGCACCTCCCTCTGGTCGGGACCGGTGACGTCGAGCAGGTCGCACATCTCGTGCAGCCTGGAGAAGATGCGCGGGCCAACCCGCGTTTCCAGGTTTTCCGCGGCCTGGCCGTCGGCGCGGAACTCCCAGCCGGTGGTGCCCGGCCGCGGATAGTTGGTGGCGAGCAGCGTGGGGCGGCCGGCGTTGTAGCGGACGCTGATCACCTCGTCGAGGACGCCCTGCTCGAACTCGCGGTTCTTGCCGCCCTTGCCGATCTCGTCGATGGCGAGGATGTCCACCTGGCGCAGCGGCTCCAGCCATTCTCGCGAGGAGAGGCCGCGGGAGAAGCCGTCGCGGATGTCGGAGAGGAGCAGGAAGAACTCCTCGTACCTGCCGCGCACGCCCTTCCTCGCCGCCAGCTCGCGCAGCATGGCGGCGAGCAGGTGCGTCTTTCCCGTGCCGGGAGGCCCGCAGAAGAGCAGGGCGCGCTGCCCCCCCGCCCCCGGGACGAACTCGTCCACGTACCTTCGCGCGCGCAACAGGGCGCGCTGCTGCGCGGGGCTGTAGGCCCGCCAGCCCGAGAGCGTCCGATCGAGGAACTTGGGCGGCAGCCGCAGCCCGGTGAGCAGCGAGAGCCGCCGCGGGTCGGCGCCGCAGCCGCAGCCGCGCAGCACCTCGTAGCCGCGCTCGTCGCGCGCGTAGAGCCGTCCCTGGCCGTGGCACGAGGGACAATCCGTCGTGCAGGCGCAGGCGACGGCCACGCCGCTGCTCTCGCGCTGCTGGAAGGTGAACCCCTCGCCGTCACATCGGGCGCACGCGGGCTTCGGCGCTGGCAACGGCTCGGGCATCTTCCAGGGTCTCCTAGAGAAGGAACGCGCGGGGAGGCAGGCCGAGGCGCTCGCTGGCCGCGGAGAGCAGCATCAGCTGCAGGCTGCGCTGGTAGCTGCGGCGGGACATCCCCGCCGGCCGTGGCGCCAGCCTCTCGCGCAGCGCCGCGCCGGCCCGCAGCGATGCCGACCGGGGCAGCTCGCGCAGCGATTCCTTGAGCGCGCGCACCGCCGCCGTCCAGTAGCCGTCGGCCCCGTGATGAGCGAGGAGATCCTCGGCCACGTCGGCCAGGGATTGCCAGGTGGCGCGCGCCGCCAGGCCCGCGGGGCGGCAGGCCGCGCGCAATTCAGCGCCCAGGCCCTCGGCCTTGGGCTGCGGGCCGGGCCGAGGCCGGAAGCGTTCGACGGACCTGGCCACCGCCTGTAGCGAGATGGAGAGCTGGGCGGCGCCGCGGGTTGCCCTTCCGCCCCGCAGGCGCACAGCCTTGCGCACCTCGCCGAGCACCGCCGAAAGCGGCACGTCCGCCGCGTGCCAGGAGAGCGCAAGCTGCGCGTCGACAGGCGAGAGGAAGAGTCCCTTCCCGCGCACCCTGCCGAGCTCCAGCGCAACGGCCTCGATGTACTCTCTTGCGGTCAATGCTGCCCTGCGCCCCCGGGGGAAGATCTGCGAACAACCTGCCGCAGGGGTCCGACACGGCAGGTTGCAACACCGCGCCGGAGCCTCCCGGGCGAGCGTGCTAGCACCGCTGTTAACCGCCCGTCAACACTCAGGAAAATTGCCGGGCAAGGCACAGGTTCTCCACAGCCGCGGTCGCCGCTCAGGCGCGGAACGCAAGCGTCTTTTCGCTCCGTCCACAGCCCGTGGCAAAGTGCGCCGCGACGTCTGTGGAGGAGCATGGCCGGGCTCGACTGGTCGCACCTTTTCGCACAGCTCGCGGCGCATCGGCCCGCCGACGAGAAGGAGGAGCGCGACCTCGCTTTCATCCGCGCCTTCCTCGAGCGGCACCCCGCCGATGCCCACCTCCGCTCGCAGCGCGAGGGCCATCTCACCGGCAGCGGCTTCGTGCTCGATGCCGCCCGCGCCCACCTGCTCCTCTTGCACCACGGCAAGCTGCGCAGGTGGTTGCAGCCGGGCGGCCACGGCGAGGGCGAGACCGATCCCCGCCAGATCGCGCTCCGCGAGATCGAGGAGGAGACCGGGCTCTCCCCGGCCGATCTGGCTCCCTTGCCCGACGCCGCCATCCTCGACGTGGACGTTCATCTCATCCCGGCCCGCCCCGGCGAGGCGGCGCATCCCCATCTCGACCTCCGCTACGGCTTCGCCGCGCGTGTAGGAGCGGCACCGCGGATGTCGGAGGAGAGTCGGGAGCTGCGCTGGTTCCCGTTGGACGCCCTGCCGGACGATTGCGACGATTCGCTGCGGCGCGCGGTGCGGAAGCTTTGCGGGGCGGGCATGGATCGCTGACAATCGGAATCTCTCATGCTTTCCGACGATGGCGCCTCCCGCGGCCGACTGCTCACCGAGTCGAGCACGCGCGCTTTCGCGAACCTGCGCACGCGCGCGATGACCTCGCTGGCGCGGCTGCGGACGGTGGCCTTGACGGCCTTCGCCGCGGTCACGGCCGTCTTCGCCGGGCTCGGGGATCCGGAGTCGCGCACCTACCTGCTGCCGCTCCTGCTCTACGCTCTGGGCAGCTACCTCGTGTTCCGGCCGGTGCAGAAGGGCCGTGCCGTGCGGCAGACGCTGGCGATGGCGTCGCCCATCCTCGACGTGGCCTTCGTCTTCCTGCTGCTGTGGACGGGAACCGCGCGGACGAACAGCCCGCAGTTCAACGCGGGTTGGGCCCTGGGCGTGTTCTCGCTCCTGGTCGGCCTCTCCTCGCTCTCGATGCGCAAGCGCATCATCACCGCCACCGCCGGGCTTTCGCTGGTCCTGCTCGCCGCGCTGCACCTGCGCGCCGGCGTCGGCTGGGCAAACCTCGCCTCCAGCGCGGTGGTGCTCCTCCTGGTGGCCATGGCCTCCACCGCGGTGGTGCGCGAATTGGAGCGGATGCTGGCGCGCCTGGTGGTGAACGAGGTGAGCCACGAGGAGCTGCGCCACGCCCAGAGCGAGGCGGAGACGCTCACCCATCTGCTGGTCCACGACATGAAAGGCCCGCTCACCGGGCTGATCGGCCTGGCCGAGGTGGTGGCGAGCGAGATCACCGGCAGGCTGAAAGACGACGTGAAGATGATCGAGCAGCAGGGCCGCAGGCTGCAGTCCATGGTGGGCGACCTGCTCGCCATCGCCCGGCTGGAGCGCGGCGTGCTCTCCTCGCCCCCCGAGCAGGTGGACCTTTCCGCCCTGCTCATCTCGCTGGCCAACGCCTACGGGGTCTCCGCGCGGCAGGCAGGGGCGCAGATCAAGGCCGCGGTGGAGCCGGGGCTGACCGCGGTGCTGCACCGGGAGATGATCCACCGGTTCTTCGACAACCTGGTGCTCAACGCCCTCGACTTCGTGCGCGCCGGCGGCCGCATCGAGGTGGCCGCCTGGCAGGAGGGACCCGATCTGGTCCTGGCGGTCCGCAACACCGGCGAACCGGTGCCGCTGCAGGCGCGCGAAAGGCTCTTCCAGAAGCACGCCGGCTCGCGGGCGGGATCGCGCGGGCACCACAACCTCGGGCTCGGGCTCTATCTCTGCAGGCTGGTGGCGCTGGCGCACGACGGCAGCATCGGCCTTGCGGAGGAGCCCGACTGGGCGGCGTCGTTCGTGGCGCGGCTGCCGGTGGAGGCGCGCCGCATCTCCTTCGACCTGATCCCGCGCGTCAGCCGCGCTGGTACTTGAAGATCGGGATCACCTTGGCGAGCCGTCCGCGCCGGGCGCGCGGCTCTCGAGGCAGGGAGGCGCGGACGTCGTCGTGCAGCGAGAGGTATCCCTCGCGGCGGCAGAGGGCTCCCACCGCGTGGGCCAGCTCGCGACGCACCTCGCGAGGCAGCGCCTCGACGTAGCCGAGGATCTCGACGCCCTCGGTGGAGATCCCGTATTCCGGTTTCCAGCCTTTGCCGTCCATGCCCGCTCGCCCCCTCCACTCGAAGCTCGGCACTCGGGAGGAGCGCTGCATCCGTGTCCCACGGCGGGCAGCTGGGCAAGCGGGCGGCAGGAAAAGGGCGGCGAGCCCGATCAGAAGCTCGCCGCCCTCGGCGCTCGAAGGCCGGGGGGCGGTCCTTACGAGCAGCCCATCGAGTTCCCGCAGTTGAGGCACTTGTAGCAGGTCCCGTTGCGCACCGTGATGTGGCCACAGGTATCGCAGAACGGGGCATCGCCCGAGAGCTTGCCCAGGAGCTCGTCCTGCGCGCTGGCGGCCTTGCGGCTGGGCGGGTTGGACTTCTGCGCCGCCTTCGCCGCCGCGGCCGGGCTGGCGGCCGCCTGCTGCTGCTCCACCGGGTCGGCGGTCTGCGCGCTCTTGGGGGTCTCGGCGGCCTCCTCGGGCGTGACGTGCGCCAGGTCGTCCCGACGCAGGTATTCCACGCCCAGCGCACGGAACACGTAGTCGATCACCGAGGTGGCGAACTTCACCCGGTCGTGTCCCTGCACCGGACCTTGCGGCTCGAATCGGGTGAAGACGAACTGCTCGACCAGGACCTCCAGCGGCACCCCGTACTGCAGCGCCATGGAGACCAGCATGGCGAAGCAGTTCATCACGCTGCGCAGNGCCGCGCCCTCCTTGTGCATGTCGATGAAGATCTCGCCCAGGGACCCGTCGTCGTACTCGCCGGTGCGGAGGAAGATCTTGTTCCCGCCCACCTTGGCCTCCTGGGTGAGGCCGTGGCGCTTGGAGGGCAGCCGCCTTCGCGCGTTGGCGGCCAGCGGCTGGGGTTGCGGCGTCAACTTCGCCGTGAAGGCCGCCTCCGCCATCCGCTGCGCCTGCTCCGCGGTGAGGTCGGGGATGAGCGTGCGCAGCGCGCCCGCCATCTCCTTCGCGTCCTTGGGCAGCGCGATCTTCTGCGCCTTGTCGCCCGCGGAGAGCGGCTGCGAGAGCTTGGAGCCGTCGCGGTAGAGCGCGATGGCCTTGACCCCCAGCCGCCACGACTGCCAGTGGATCTTCTCCACGTCGTCGACGGTGGCGTCGCCGGGCAGGTTGATGGTCTTGCTGATGGCGCCGGAGAGGAACGGCTGCACCGCCGCCATCATGCGCACGTGGCCCATCGGCTCGATGTAGCGCGTGCCCAGCGGACCGCAGCGGTTGGCGCAGTCGAAGACCGGGTAGTGCTCGGGCTTCAGGTGCGGTGCTCCCTCCACCGTCTGGCGCCCGCAGACCACCAGCGTGGCCTTGTCGATCTGCTCGTCGCCGTAGCCGAGCTTCGCGAGCAGGTGCTTGCCCTTGGCCTGCGCGTCGAGTCCCAGCCGCTGCAGCGCTGCCGCGCCGACGACGTGCCCGGCGAAGGCTGCGCGCAGGTCGAAGACCGACTCCAGGGACTTCTCCACCTTGGCGATCTCCGCCGCGGTCAGCCCCCTCGCCTGCAACTCGGCGGGCGAGAACTCCGGCACGCTCTTCAGCGTGGCGGTGCCGCGCACATAGTCGACGATGGCCTGCACTTCGGCCGGCCCGTAGCCCAGCTTCTTGAGCGCCCGCGGGACCGACTGGTTGACGATCTTGAAGCTGCCGCCCCCCGCCAGCTTCTTGAACTTGATCAGCGCGAAGTCGGGCTCCACTCCGGTGGTGTCGCAATCCATCAAGAGGCCGATGGTTCCGGTGGGCGCGAGCACCGTGGCCTGCGCGTTGCGATAGCCGTGCTGCTCGCCCTGCTGGACGGCGCGGCTCCAGGCCTCGTGCGCAGCGGCCAGCAGCTCCGCCGGGGCCAGCGCCGGGTCGATGTTCGCGACCGAGTCGCGGTGCATGCGCATCACCTCCAGCATGCTCTCGCGGTTCAGCGCGTAGCCCTGGAAGGGTCCCTTGGTGGACGCCATCTCCGCCGAGAGCGCATAGGCCTCGCCGGTCATGATGGCGGTCAGGCTCGCCGCCACCGCGCGGCCCCCATCGGAGTCGTAGGGCAGCCCTTCCACCATCAGCAACGTACCCAGGTTGGCGTAACCCAGCCCGAGCGGGCGGAACTGGTGGCTGCGCTCGGCGATGCGCTTGGTGGGGTAGCTGGCCAGGTCGACGGCGATCTCCTGCGCCATGAAGAAGACGCGGCAGGCGTGCCTGTAGCCGTCGACGTCGAACCTCCCTGTCTTCTCGTCCAGGAACTTGAGGAGATTGAGGCTGGCCAGGTTGCAGGCGGTGTCGTCGAGGAAGACGAACTCGCTGCAGGGGTTGGAGGCGTAGATGCGGTCGGTGGACTTGCAGGTGTGCCACTTGTTGATGGTGTCGTCGAACTGCAGGCCCGGGTCGGCGCACTGCCANGCGGCCTGGGCCATCTCCCGCCACANCTCGCGCGCGGAGAGCCGCTCCACCACCTCTCCGTTGGTGCGGGTGGTGGTCTCCCAGACNGAGTCCTTCTGCACNGCCTCGACGAAGCGGTCGGTGACCCGGATGGAGTTGTTGGCGTTCTGGCCGGAGACGGTGCGATAGGCGTCGCCGTTGAAGTCGGCGGAGTAGCCGCCGGCGATCAAGGCGCCCACCTTCTTCTCCTCGCGCGCCTTCCACTGGATGAAGTCGCGGATCTCGGGGTGGTCGATGTCCAGCACCACCATCTTCGCCGCCCGCCGGGTGATGCCGCCCGATTTGGTCGCGCCTGCCGCCTTGTCCAGCACCTCGAGGAAGCTCATCAGGCCCGAGCTGGTGCCGCCGCCGGAGAGGCGCTCCATCTTGCCGCGCAGCTTGGAGAAGTTGGTGCCCGAGCCGGAGCCGTACTTGAAGACGCGGGCCTCGTCGTGGACCAGGTTGAAGATGGAGTCGAGGTCGTCGTTGCAGCTCTGGATGAAGCAGGCCGAGACTTGTGGACGCGTGTACGCGTCCTCGGTCATGTAGGCCTTGCCGGTGGCGAGGTCCACGGCGTAGTTCCCGCCCGAGCCCTTGATGCCGTACTCGTGGAAGAGGCCGCAGTTGAACCACACCGGGCTGTTGAAGGCGCCGATCTGGTGGACGAGCATGAAGGTCAGCTCGGCCTCGAAGGCCTCGGCGTCCGCGGCGTTGGCGAAGTAGCCGCCCATCTCCTCGCCGGCGGTGCGCAGGGTGTGCGCGACGCGGCGGACCAGCTGCCGCACCGACGTCTCCGAGCCGTTGGGCGAGATCGCCGCCGGGACGCCGGCCTTGCGGAAGTACTTGGAGACCGCGACGTCGGTGGCGAGCTGCGAGAACGCCGCCGGCACCTCCGCGTCGTCCATCTTGAAGACCACCTCACCGTCGGCGCCGGAGATCTTGGCCGGGCGGCGCGTCCACTCGACCTCTTCGAACACCTGGTCGGCGGTCTGCCCATCGCGGGTGACCCGCCGGGGGACGGCAAGGCCCCTGGCCCTGCGGCCGGGCCTCGGACCCTCCGAGCGGGGGGCAGTGACGGGGGCGCCCGCGGGGAGGGCGGACAACGCTGCGGGATCGGGCTTGCCGGGCTTGGCCATGGTGGTGTTCCCCTTCGCTCCGCGTGCGGGGGTGGGCAGGTGGCGGAGTGGGTGGAGAGTGCGGCAAACGCGTCCGGGTTGTCAAACAAAACCCACTAGGGATTGTGGTGACGCGGCGCAGAAAGCGCAAGTCGTAGGGGGTTACCCACAGGTTGTGGATCGGCCGTGCACAGGCCCAAGAGGCTGCCGACAGGATCTTTTTTGGCGGCGCCGCACAGGGTCCGCACCGATCTTCCCTTGTCGCCAACTTGTGGTAGGAAGGCCGCCCCTTCGCAAGGACCGGGTGTTGAGATGAAAACCTTGACCGAGTTCAGCGGGACGATGATCCGCATGGCCGCGCGGGCCGAGGCGGAAGCCCGCAAGAACCTGCCTCCCGAGCTGACCCGCGTGGCGCCCGCGAAGGCCGTGTCCGAGGGCGTGTCGGCCAAGCCCAACGAAAACGCCAGCGCCCCGGCAGGGGTGCCGGGCGGCGCGGACAGCGCCACCGACGCCGCGGACCAGGCGCTCGCCCAGCAGGCCGTGGGCGGCTCGGACGTGGTCGGCGTGGGCGCGCAGGAGCCGAAGCTGGGCGAGGCCGGCACCACCGAGGACGAGATGCAGCCCGGCGCCGAGGAGGAGGAGGCGGTAGAAGAGGCTGCTGCTGGCGCCGATCTCTCCGGCGACGGCACCCCTCACCTGCACAACACGCCGGGCGGCGCCAAGCCGTCCGAAGTCAACGCTGACGAGGGCGGGACGCCCAGGGCCGAGACGGAAGGCGAGACCAGCGCGGTCAAGGAGCTGCTCGACAAGGCGGTCAGCGAGGCCACCGGGACCACCGGCGACCGGCTGGAGCGGCTGCGCGAGGCGCTCCAGGCCGCGGGCAAGCAGTCCGAGCGGGTGCGGCTGGTCCGGGTGTTCAGCTCGGAGGAGCCGGTCGCCGGCGCCAAGAAGATCGGCGAGCACCAGTACATGGTCGACCTGATGCCGCACTCGATGAAGCAGAACTTCGAGCGCGACGAGAAGGCGAGCCGGCGCGGTCCCAAGCGGCCTTCGGGCGGCAAGCAGAAGGGGCCCGAGGGGTCCCTGGAAGGCAGCTTCTCGATGGAGTCGGTGATGCAGGATCGCCGCAGCGAGCGCGGGCCGGGCGGCGGCGCCGGGCGCGGTCGGCCGGGCGGCCGCGGCGGCCCCGGAGGCGCACGTCCCGGCGGCGGCAGGCCGGGCGGCGGCAGGCCCGGCGGCGGGCGCGGCCCCGGCGGCTCCAAGCCGGGTGGTGCGCCCAAGTCGTAGGCGGAGATCTTCCCGGGGTGGTAGGAAAACCACCTCATGGACGAGAGCTGCGACGTCGCCATCGTCGGCGGCGGAGTGATCGGCTGCAGCATCGCCTTCCATCTCGGCAGGATGGGCGCCTCGGGCGTTCGCATCCTCGAGCGCGAGCCGCTGCCCGGAGCGGGCTCCACCGCCAAGGCCAACGGCGGGATCCGCGCCCAGTTCACCACCGAGGTGAACGTGGCCATGTCGCTCGCCTCGATGGAGATCCTCGACGCGCTCGCGTCCCAGATGGGAGAGCCGCCGCTCTATCGCAAGGCGGGCTATCTCTTCGTCACCGGCGACGCCGCGAAGCTGCGGGCGATGGAAGAGGCGGTGGAGTGGCAGCGGGCGCGCGGCGTCACAGTGGAAGCGCTCGGCGAACGCGAGGTCCGTGCGAAGGCTCCGTGGGTCGAGGGCAGGATCGCCGGCGGCACGTTCGGCGCGCGCGACGGGTTCATCGATCCGGGCGGCCTCTGCAATTTCTTCCTGCGCGAAGCCACGCACGCTGGTGCGCGGATCCACTATCGCGCGGAAGTGGACGCCATCGAGCGCAGCGCCCTTGGCTTCCGCCTGCGGGGCACGTTCGGGGAGCTCCGCGCGCGGACGGTGGTGAACGCTGCCGGGGCTTGGGCGAGGAGGGTGGCCGAGATGGTCGGCGTCGATCTTCCCGTAGCGCCGGTTCGCCGGCACATCCTCATCAGCGGTCCATGCCCCGCATTGCCGCCCCTGATTCCCATGACCATCGACGCGGACAGCGGCGTCCTGGTCCGGCGCGAGGGCGAGCGCGTGCTGATCGCGTACTCCAATCCGGACGAGCCGCCGGCGTTCAACACGGTCTTCGACCCGGCCTTCGGCGAGCGCATCGCGCGTCCGCTCGAGGAGCGATTCCCCCTGGTCTCGGAGGCGGGCATCGATCTGCGCAGGAGCTGGGCGGGCCTCTACGAGGTCACCCCCGACCATCACGCCGTGCTGGGCGCGGTGCCCGCCGTGCCCGGCTTCCTCCTCGCCAACGGCTTCTCCGGCCACGGCGTGATGCACGCCCCCGCCGCGGGCAGGGCCATCGCCGAGCTGATCGCCCACGGCCGCAGCCAGTCGGTGGACATCTCCCCGCTCTCCATCGAGCGCTTCGCCCGCGGCTCCCTCATCCACGAGCGCATGGTCCTCTGACGCGCGACCGCGAACTCAGCCGATGTGGAAGCGGAACCAGAAGATCAGGGCGCGGCGGTCGAAATAGCCGGCGGTGAAGTTGGCGTCGCCCGACACGCCGACGAATCCGTCCAGAGAAAGGCGGGTGCCGATGTCCACGGCGGGCGTCGGGGTCGCCACGGCCTCCAGGACCAAGGGGATGAAATGCAACGCCGCCTGGTTTGCAGCGCCGAGCACCGAGATCAGCGAGATCACCGCCGAGTAACCGGACTGCAGCGTGAGCGCGAAATGCGGGTCGGGTTGCACCAGCAGGCCCGCGGGCAGGTTGACGCCGATGACGTTCCGGCGGACTTCTGATTGCGTTTGCAAAGGTGCGCTGTCGCCGCCGCCGCCGCTGATCACCAGGAAGTCCGAGGCTCCCATGGGAAAGAAGGCGCTACCCCAGTAGAAGCCACTCCCACCCTGGTCGAGGTTGGTGAACTGGCCGAACTGCGCCGCGCCTGTCCGGCCCATGACGAAGGCGACGGTCCGGGTGATGGGTACCCTGACGCGCATGCCCAGGCCGATGAAGTAGCCGAAGACGTGCTCGCTGTTGTCGCGACTGGTCCCCAAACTCTCGAATCCTGCGTCGAAGCGGAACGCATGGATCGGACTGCCGGAGACGACCAGACTGGCGAGGCCGGAACCCAATCCGGCGCCCGGGTGGACGGGCATCGCCACCGCGAACCCGAGCTGCGTGGCATCGATGACCCCCCCGGGATCACCGGGCATCCCGAAATCGACCGCCAGCACGAGGGACTCGCCGGGCCTCCAGGCGGTGCCAGGGGCCGCCGCCGGATCGCTCGCCCAGTTCGTGTACGTGCCTTGGAGCGTGAGATCCACGGTCCCGTGCGGCAGCGTGAGAGGCCTTTGGATGAGCGGCTGAAGTTGCTCCGCCCGCCCCGCGGCGGCGGAGAGGAGGAGCAGGGCGACCGGGGCACGGAGGCCAGGCATGGTGCCTGGATGCGGGAGCGCCGCGATTATTCACTTTGCGTGGGTATCCCCGAAATTCCGACCGAAATTTCCACGATTGACCGGAAGCGGACGACGATGCCGAATTGTAGTTTCGGGGACACCATACGTAACTTGTCCGACTCCATCAGACGTCCCAGCGGCGCTGCGGACCTACGTAAGTTGCCGGCCTGTCACCACGCGCGGTCGCTGGTAATCCAGGCGCATGGCTCGAATGTCCCGCGCCGTGGTTCCCGATCTGCCGCACCACCTCACCCAGCGCGGCAACCGCAGGCAGCGCACCTTCTTCTGCGCCGACGACTACGCTCTCTACATCTCGCTCATGGCCGAGGCCTGCCGCCGCTCTCGGGTCGAGATCTGGGCGTACTGCCTGATGCCCAACCATGTTCACCTGGTCGTCGTCCCATCGAGCTCCGAAGCGCTGCGCTGCGCCGTGGGAGAGGCCCACCGCCGGTATACGGGCGAGGTCAACCGTCGCGAACGTTGGACCGGCCATCTGTGGCAGGGCAGGTTCGCGTCGTTCGTGATGGACGACAGGCACATGATCGCCGCGGCGAGATACGTCGAGCTCAATCCCGTCCGCGCGGGCCTCGTGTCTCGCGCCGGAGACTACCCATGGAGCAGCGCGCGGGCACACCTGCGCGGACGCGACGATGGATTGGTGACTGCCGCGCCGCTGCTCGAACGAATCCCCAACTGGTCGGGGTTTCTCGGAAGTGAACCCGAGATGGACTTCTCAGCTCCGTGCCGAAAGCACGAGACTACAGGGCGCCCGTTGGGCAGCGATGCGTTCGTGGAGATGCTCGAAGAGCGACTTGGCCGAAAACTCGCGCCGCGCAAGCGCGGGCCGCCGGCGGCGTGACCAACCAGGGCGATCTGACACCGACAACTTACGTATGGTGTCCCCGAAACTCAGCCGGTGCGCAGGCCGATCCAGAACATCAGGGCGCGGAAATCGAAATAGCCGGGGGGAGGGGTGGCGCCCGACAGGGCGAAGGGTCCGTCCACGTAGAAGCGGGCGCCGATGTCGAATGCCCGTGCAGGGGTGACCACCGCCTCCAGGCCCACCGGGACGAGGTGCAGCGCCGTCGCGCTTCCGGCCGAGGGAACCGAGATCCTCACCGAGTACCCCGACAGGAGCGTGAGCGCGAAGTGCGGATCGGGCTGCACCAGGAGGCCCAGCGGCAGGTTGACGCCGACGATGCTGCCGCTGTCGTGGTTGCCGCCGCTGATCACCAGGAAGTCCGAGGCCCCCGCGGTGAAGAAGGTGTTGCCGACATAGAGGCCGGTTCCGCTGTCGCCGACGTTGGTGAACTGGCCGAACTGGACCGCGTCGGTCCGCCCCATGACGAAGGCGACGGTGGGCGTGATGGGTGCCCGGACGCGCGCTCCGAAGCCGCCGAAGTAGCGGTTGACGTGCTCGAAGCCCTGGGTGTTGTCGCCATTGAAGCCAAAGTTCTCGAATCCGGCATCGACTCGAAGCGCCACACTCCGGCCGGCGGCGACCGCGGCGCTCGCCAGGATGGAGCCGAATCCCGCTCCCGGATTGATCGGGAAGCTGACCGCCAGGCCGAGCTGGGCCTGATCGGTCGCGCCGAAATCGATCCCGAGCGCCAGCGATTCCCCCGCGAGCGTCGCCGGGACTGTCCCCGCCGGGCCGTTGGCCCAGTTCGAGTACGTGCCCTGGAGCGCGAGATCGACGGTTCCGCGGGGCAGCGTGAGCGGCCTTTCGATGACCGATTGGAGTGGTTGCGCGGACGCGGCGGAGGCGCAGAGGAGCAGGGCGATCAGGACGCGAAAGCGAGCCATGGCAGCTTGATACCAGAACGCTGCCGGACGGGATGACCGGATCGCAGGGAGCGTCCTCTATTGCAGGAAGGCGTCCAGCGTGAGGTCGAGCTGCACGCGCGGCGGTTTGCCGTCGATCACCACCGGCTCGAAGCTGCAGCTCTCGACGAACTGGCGCAGCATGCTCGACTCCTCGTTGTCCGACGCTCACTGGATCGCCACGGCCGTGACCGTGCCGTCCTCGCGGAAGGGCGAACAGTTCCGCGCGCAGCGCGTGCATCTCGGCGGGAGCGATCTTTCGCACCGCGACCGCTCCCCGCCATGGCTGGAAGGTGAAGCGGTCCTTGCGAGCGGGCACTGGGTCCGGCCCTGCGGCGTCGCCAGTTGCTATTCTCCTTGGGATGGGCCTCGAGGAGCCGTCGCAGCCCGACCGGCGCGCGATTCGCCTGGCGCGGCTGGTGGCGGTCGCCGCCGACGCGATCCAGCTGCTCGCGGCGCCCCTCTTCGGCGAAGGCTTCGCCTCGCCCTTCAACGACGTTCTCGACCTGGTCGTCGCTGCGGCGCTGATCAAGCTGCTCGGCTTCCATTGGGCGCTGTTGCCGGCGGCCGCGGCCGAGCTGGTGCCGGCGCTCGATCTGGCGCCCACCTGGACAGCGGCAGTGCTCCTGATCACCTCTTCCAGGCGCCGCTTCTGGCTGGCCGCCGCATGGGCCGTCGCCGCGATCGCGGTGGTGGCGGTGGTGCTGCGGATGCGGCACGGGCCCTGAACGAGGCCGTGCCGATGCGTAGCTTCCCTCCATGAACATCCGACGGATCGTGACGGTGGGAGCGATGGCGCAGCTGACGCGCCAGGTGGTGAACGGACGACGCCGCGCGCTGCTCGAGCGGAGCCGTCGACGCCGCGCCGCAGGAGCCCTGGGCGTGCTGGCGGGCGCCGGTCTTGCGTGGTGGTTCCTCTCGCGCGGCGAGGAAGTACCGGCATGGAAGCGGAAGAAAGAGCGCCGGGAGGCCCGCCGCGCGGCCGCACGCCAGCGCAACCAGGCCGCCGGGCCACCCCCGGAGGTCCACGTCGCCACCAACGACGACACCGCATTGCGGGTGCCGGTCGGCGAGCGGAAACACTAGTCGGCGGCGGTGGGCCGGAGCGCCAGCTCGTGCGTCCAGGCGCGGCGCTCCTGTGCGTGCAGGAAGAGGAGCGCCTCTGCCACGGCAGCCGGCGGGATGGCGCGGTCCGCCCCGTGCTTCTCCATCCATGCCGCGCTGGCGGGTGTGGCGAGTTGTCCCTCGACGGCGAGATAGACCGCGTGCACGCCGCGCGCCTTCAGCTCGTCGGCTGCCGCCTGCCAGAGCGCCCGCAGGGCGTGCTGGGGCGAGGCGAGCGCGCCGAAGCCCGGCCGCACGCGCGCGCCCAAGGTGGTGCCGATCTGCACCATCGTCCTGGACGCCTTTGCCAGCGCCTGCAGGAAGTGCAGCGAGTTGAGGACGGTGCCTTCCAGCCGCTGCCGGTAGTGCGCCGGGTCCTCGTCCAGCACCGGCCCCACCCGGAAGGGCGCGCCGCTGGTCTGCGCGCAGACCGCCAGATCGAACGGCCCCTGCTCCGCCGCGAGCTTGCGCAGCGACGCCGGATCGGAGAGGTCGGCCACCGCGCCGCGCCCGCCGGAGACCTGCGCCACCGCCTCCACGTCGGCGCGGGTGCGCGCGGCGCAGACCACTTCCCAGCCACGCTGCGCGAACCAGACCGCGAGCTCGCGACCCAGCCCGCGCGCGCCGACCACCAGCAGCTTCATTCCCGGTGCACTTTGGTCAGCGACGCCTGGGCCGTGGGGGTCATCACCACCTCGGCGATGTTGACGTGCGGGGGGCGCGTCGCCACCCAGAGGATGGCGTCGGCCACGTCCTCGGCGGTGAGCGGCTTGAAGCCCTGGTACACGGCCTTCGCCTTCTCCGGGTCGCCCAGCCGCACCACGGAGAACTCGGTCTCGGCGAGCCCCGGATCGATCTCGGTGACGCGGATGCCGGTGCCGCTCAGCTCCAGGCGCAGCGTCTGCGAGATGACGCGCACGGAGTGCTTGGTGGCCGCGTAGGCGGCGCCGCCCTCGTAGACGCCGTGCGCGGCGTAGGAGCCCAGGTTGACGACGTGGCCGCGGCGGGCAGCGATCATCCTGGGCAGGAGCGCCCGGGTGACGCGCAGCAGGCCGATCACGTTGGCCTCCATCATGCCGAGCAGGTCCTCGTCGCGCAGGCTCGTCACCGGGTCGCGGCCCAGCGCGCCGCCGGCGTTGTTGAGCAGCACCTCCGGCGTCCCGGCGCCGGCGCAGAAGGCCTCGATGCTCTCCTTCGAGCGCACGTCGAGCGGGCGCGCCTCGGCCCGCGGCGCGCCGGCCTTCAGGCACTGCTGCGCCACCTCGCGCAGCCGGTCCATCCTGCGCGCGCCGATGTAGAGGGGATGGCCGAGCCTTGCGAACCCCAGCGCGGTGGCCGCGCCGAAACCCGAGCTCGCTCCGGTGATGACGACCAGCCCCTTGTCGCTCATAGGGTGGTTACGTCGATCGGCAACGGCAGCTCGCGGCTGGCTTCCGCGCTGGATCGGTAGCTGGTCTCGATGATCTGCACGCAGGCCACCGCCTCGCGCAGCTCGCGGTTGACGAAATCGCCGGTGCGCATCGCGGTGCGGAACTGGTCGAAGAGCGAGTTGAACCACTTGGTGTGCGACGCGTCCATCCAGTCGCTCTCGATCACGCCCTTTTCCACTTGCGGCTTGCCGCTGGACTTCCCCGTGGTCAGCTCCCAGTCGTCGTCGTCGATCACCAGCGCGCCGTCGGTGCCCTGCAGCGAGTACACCACCTTGCGCACGCCGGCGGTCCAGGTGAGGAAGGCGTGGGCGTAGCCGTTGGGGAAGGTGAGCACCGCGTTGAGGTTGTCCTCGGTGTCCCACTGCCGGTCGAGCGTCAGCGCCTTGGCCGTCACGTGGGTGGGCAAGGAGCCCAGCCAGGCGAAGGTCAGGTAGAAGCTGTGCGATCCGTGGTCCATGGCGATGCCGCCGCCGGAGATCTTCTTGTCGCGCCGCCAGTCGGTCTTCCACTCCTTGACGCCCTTGGCGTGGGTGGTGCGGAAGGTGTTCAGGGTCACCGCCCGGACGGTGCCGATGCGGCCCGAATCGATCACCTCGTGCGCGAACTTCACCACCGGCGCGTGCTTGTAGTTGTGCGCGGGAAAAACCACGCGGCGGTGCTTGCGGGCCGCCTCCACCAGCGACAGGGCTTCGACGACACTGGGGGTGAGCGGCTTCTCGCAGAGCACGTGCACGCCGCGCCCGAGCGCCTGCAGCGCGATCTCCGCGTGCACGTTGGGCGGCGTGGAGATGTCGATGAAGTCGAGCCCGCGCTCCTTGTCCAACAGCTCCTGCCAGGTCGAGTAGAGCCGCGCGCCGGGGGCCGCGGCCCGGGCCGCTTCCAGCCTTGCAGGGCAGAGGTCCGCCACCGCCACGATCTCCACGTCTTCCCGCTTCAGATACGCCGGGTGATGGCCCTTCCCAGAGATGAACCCAAATCCAATGATCGCTCCCTTCAGCATCGACTCTCCCTGTGGCGCGCGGCTTTAGCAGATGCTGGACCTGTGGAAAAGGTCCGGGGCCACGGGCTATAAGCAGCGCCCATGGTCACCCGCGGGCTCTCCCTCTGGCTTGCGCTCTTGCGCATCGCCGCCGGTATCTCCCTCTTTGCCAGCGGCCTGCACAAGCTGCAGTGGTTCGTGCACCCACCCCTGGACCAGCGCTTCCTCGAGTGGAGCCAGCACCCCGCCAACGGGCTGGTGGCAAAGTATCTGGCGTTCGTGTCCAACCATCCCGCCATCCTCTCGCGCATGGTGGTGATGGGCGAGCTGGGCCTGGGACTGCTCCTGATCGTGGGGTTCGTCACGCCGCTGGCCTCGCTCCTGGCCTTCTTCATGGTGCTCAACTTCCAGTTCGCGAGCGGCTCGATGTTCTCGCTGGCGTACCTCCAGGGACAGAGCGGCCTCGCCT
>C688J18823_10000230_pt1 | contig 32072 bp, 18 predicted proteins | sample HopSoiMetagenom1_FD_18823 | JGI IMG/M metagenome (IMG submission 18823) | reverse complement strand
GGGCGCCTTGATGGTGAAGCTGGCCATCACGTCCTGGATGATCTTGAGCTGATTCGCCTGACGATCGCGATCGGCGCTGACCTCGGCCATCTTCGCCACCGCCTGCTTGAGCTTCGTCTGATAATTGACTTTCGACTGATCGAAAGCGCGTTGTGCTTTCTCGTAATCGATCTCGGCTTGCCGCTTGATCGTGGGCGCCTCGTACTGCGCCTGCTCTTTGGCGAGCTTCTTCTCCTCGAGAGTGTATTCGGCGGTACGGATGTCCTCACGTGCCGTCGCGAGGTTGAGCGCGGAGTCGAGCTGCGCGCTGGTGTACTGCGCCAGTGCCTTCTGCAGGTTCAGCGAGACCTCGGTGAGCTTCGCCGCCGCCGGGCCTTTATCGAGCTCGGCGATGACGTCGCCCTCTTTCACGACGGAGCCCTCGGGGACGATGGACGCGATCTTCGTCTGATAGACGTTGGCCATCTGGGCGTTGGCGGGTCCGGTGACCTGAACGAACTTGCGCGCACGGAGCTCGCCGGTGGTAGTCACGGTGACGTGGAAGGCGCCTTCTTTCACCGTCGCGGTGACCGCGGTCTCGTCGCCAGCCGCCGCAGGGCCAGACCATTTGTACCAGGCGATGGGGCCCGCGACGAAGAGGGCGAGCACGAGGAGAAGCAGCCAGCGCTTGCGAAGCTGTTGCATGGTCGCGATCTGTCGAAGAAAAGCGTTTGCGCGCCGTCACGCGGACGGAGCGCCGTTCGTGGTCCAGCCTAGCGCCAGTTCCCGCTCACTGCAACTCGACCGTCATTAGAATTGGCTAATAATCGAGCAAGCCCGACCTGCAGGAGACGTGCTCGTTGGGATCAGGCGTCCAGTTGGACACTCGATCCGGACAAAGCGTTGACACGCGCGGGGCGCGGGACGCGGGAGGCGGGGCGCGGGGCGCGGGGCGCGGGCGGAAGCTCATTGCGGTCGCAGCGCCAAAAGCGGATCCGTGCGCGACGCTCTTCTCGCGGGCAGATAGGTGGCGATCAGGGCGGCGCCGATCAGCAACGAGCACACCGCGGCAAAGGTGAAGGGATCGCTGGCGCGAACGCCGTAGAGGAAGCTCGACATCGAGCGCGTGAGGAGCAGAGCCGCGATGATGCCGACGCCCGCACCGGTGAGCGCGGCCGACATACCGTCGCGCACCACCATCCGTACGACGCCGAAGGGCTCGGCGCCCAATGCGAGACGGATCCCGATCTCGCGGCGGCGGCGGGAGACGGCATACGTCATGACTCCATGGATGCCGATGACGGCGAGGATGAGCGCCACCGCCGCGAATACGGCGAGCAGCGTGAGCGTGAAGCGCGGGCGAGCGTTCGCGTCGCGAACCACCTGATCCAGCGTCCAGACATCGGCCACGGGGAGATTCCGGTCGAGCGACCAGACCGCGTTGCGCAGAGCAGGGGCGAGCGCGGCAGCGTCGCACGCAGCGTGGGCTGCGCAGTCAGCGCGAATGACGAGCGACATGTATCCCACGTGCGGACCATTACTCGTTAGGTATTGTTTTTCCTGCAGCCAGGGAACGTAGAGCTCTTCGGCCGGCGGCGCGGCCCAATCAGAGCGTACTACGTTCTTCACGACGCCAATCACGGTGTACCACGGCGTAGTCGCGCCAGGGCGGTCGAGCGCGATGCGTTTGCCGAGGGCGCTCTCGCCCGGCCAGTATTTCTTCGCCATATAGTCGTTGATCACGACGACCGGTGGAGCACCGATGCGATCGGTAGGGGCGACGTCACGCCCACTCCGGATCGGGATTCCCATCGCCGCGAAGTATCCCGGCAGCACGACGCGATAGGCGGCGCTCGGCACGTCAGCCGGCTTTGGCAGGCTGCGTCCTTCGACGAAAAAGGGCGCGCCCCAGAGATCGCCGACAATGGGGACGTGATTGATGGCACTCGCGTGAGCGACCCCTGGGAGCGCGCTCACCCGAGCGACGAGCTCCGGAACGAAGGCCGCGCGCCGGTCGGGCGCGCCGACGCTCGATCCGGTATACGAGACGACCATCGTCACGACACCGCGCGATTCGAAGCCGGGATCGATGTCGCGCAGCGCGACGAAGGTGCGGATCGCGAGACCGGCGCCCGCGAGGAGCACGAGCGCGAGCGCGAACTCAGAGGCAACGAGGAGATCGCGCAATCCGTGTTGGCGAATGCCGCCGGCCGTGCCACGCCCGGACTCACGCAGCGCTTCGGCGAGACTCGTGCGCGACCCGCGCAGCGAGGGTCCGATGCCGAAGATCAGCCCCGTGCCGAGCGATACGAGCGCAGTGAAGGCGACGACGCGGGCGTCCAGGCCAATCTCGCTGACGCGCGGGAGTCCAGCGCCGCCGGCGACGACGAGTGCGCGGACGGCCCAGGCCGCAAGGAGGAGACCGAGCGCTCCACCGGCGGCGCCGAGCAGGAGGTTTTCGGTGAGCAGCTGCCTAACGATGCGGGCGCGGCTGGCGCCGAGGGCCGTGCGTATCGTCAGCTCACGTTCGCGGGCGGAGGCGCGCGCCAGGAGCATGTGGGCGACGTTCGCGCAGGCGAGAAGGAGCACGAAGCCGACGGCGCCAAAGAGAACGAGCAGCGCGGGTCGCACGTCGCCGACGACGAGGTCGCGCAGCGGAGTGACGGTGACGTCGCGGTTGGTGCCCGGGAACTCGCGCTCGAGCGCCGCTGTGAGCGCGGTGATCTCGGCGCGGGCCCGCGGCAGTGACATGTCCGGGCGCAGTCGGGCGAGGACACGAAGGCTCTGCCCTTCCCGGCTCGCCGCGCGCGTGCCGAGGGCGAGGGGTGCCCAGAGCTGCACGCCGTGCGCCCAGAAGAGCGGATAGTCGAATCCTTCTGGCATGACGCCGACGATTCGGTACTCGTGTCCATCGAGGGTGATGGCGCGACCGAGGATGCGCTGATCGCCCGCGTATCGGCGTTGCCAGAAGCCCCACGAGAGGACGGCCTCGTATTCACGGCCGGGCTCATCCTCACCGGGCGCAAGGAGGCGGCCAAGCGCGGGCTGAACTCCGGAGAGAGCCAGGCCCTCCGTCGTTATGCGGAGTCCCTGCGTTTTTTCCGGCGCGCCATCTCCAGTCACGGTTGGCGTCCAGTACTCCGCAGCGCCCATCTGGGAGAAGGAAGTGGCGCGACGCTTCCAATCGAGGAAGTTGGCGGGAGCGACGGGATGGTCGCGGTGGTGCAGGATTGCGACGAGCCGGTCCGGATTGCCTAACGGGAGCGGCGCGAGAAGGACGGCGTTGACGACGCTGAAGATTGCGGAGGTGCCGCCGATACCGAGGGCGAGGGCGACGAGGGCAGTGATGGTGACGGTTGGGGCGCGGAGGAGCGTGCGCAGTCCGTAGCGGAGGTCCTGGAGGAGCGTGGAGTTGGGCATGCCTCCTGGGACACTGTTCGCGCGAGGAGGGTTGGGTGCGGTGAGTAGGGAGTGGAGAGCAGAGAGTAGAGGGTGAACTGCCCCACCCTGTGCTCTCTACTCTCTACTCGCCACTCTCTACTCTCTACTCTCTGTTCTCGACCCCCTACTTTCCGCACATGCCAGTCTTCTCATCCCGACCGCCCGATGCCGGCCCGAGCGACGTGGAGCTCGCGGCGTCGGGGGTGCCCGATACCAGTCCGACCTGGGAGCTGGAGCTCCTGATCTCGGGCGCGGTCCTGTTCGCGCTCTTCCAGATCCCGCCGCTCCTCAATGGCTTCTTCGCGCGCGTCGAGCCGCACGCGACATCGACGATGCTGTCGGTGCTGCTGTTCGTGGAGATCTATGTGCGGGCGATCGTCTACGCGCTCACCGCGTCGTTCGTCGTGCACCTCGTGGCGCGCGCGTACTGGGTCGGGCTCGTCGGGCTGCATTCGGTTTTCCCGAAGGGCGTGAAGTGGGAGAATTTCCGCTCGGGACCGATCGGACTCGAGGTCTATCGCGAGCGGCTGGTGTCGCTGCCGGCGATCATCTCGCGCACCGACAACTTCTGCAGCGTCATCTTCTCGTTCGCGTTCCTTCTCGTCCTCCTGTTCGCGTTCACCGTCTTCGTAACGAGCGTCTACAGCCTCATTGCCTACGCCTTGGCGCACGCGTTTTTCGGCGGGAGGAGCACGGACACGATCTTTCTCGTGCTCGCGGGGCTGACAGCGATCGTACCCGGAATAACGACCCTCGTGGACCGGCGCTTCGGCCAGCGGCTGGGTCCCAAGGGGCAGCGCATCGTCAAACAGCTCGTGATCTTCTCCTATCGTGGGACGGCGCAAGGCGTGATCAGCCCGATCTTCGTGCCGCTCCTGACGAACGTGGGCCGGAAGAAGATCATGGCGATCTTCTACTTCTCGTTGTTCGGGATCCTGTTCTTCGTCATCGCGGAGCGATTCGCGCGCATGGATCAGCTGTCATTCAACAGCTACGATTACTTCGGCCCATCCAGCCGGTTCGGCGTCGACTACCGGCTCTACGAGAGCCAGCGCGACGCGGGCGACATCTACGCGCGGATACCGTCGATTCAATCAGACATCATCACGGGGTCGTACGTGAAGCTGTTCATCCCGTACTACGCGCGCCGCTACAACGCGGCGATCGCCAAGAGCTGCCCCGCGGTGCACCCGCTTCAGGCGCGCGGGCTCCAGATCGGCGCCGACGCGCCCGTGCCGGACAGCGCCGCTATTCCGGTGCTCGAGTGTCTCGCGCGCCTTCACGGCGTCACGGTCGACGGCGCGCCGCGGCCCGACTTGCAGTATCGGTTCTACGAGCACCCGGGCACGGGCATCAAAGGCGTCATCACGTATATCCCCGCGGACAGCCTGACGCGCGGGCAGCACGTGATCACCGTTAGGCAGGTCCCCGCACCCGATGCGTCGCCGACGACTCCCGCGCCGGCGCCGTGGGTGATTCCGTTCTGGAGGTAAACGCGGGACGCGGGACGCGGGACACTCGGTGAACGGTGAACGGTGGACGGTGAACCGACCACTGCCCACCGTCCACGGAGACTTCGCCTAACGATCCGTCGTCGTGCGTCCGGTGCGGCCGGCGTCGAGGTCGTTCCAGTTCAGAATCGCGTTGAAGCCCATCGCGAAGGTGCCCTGGGTCTGCCAGCGCCAGAAGGGACGGATCGCGAACATCACGACGTGGCCCTGGCCGAGCGTCTCGTCGACGATCTGCGCGCGATTGACGAGCGTCTGGCCACCCTCGAGCGTGCCCGAGAGGAGCATGTCCGCGGGGTTCGCAGGGAACTGCATAACGACGCGCGTTCGCGCCGACGGGTCGGCGGTGAGACCGGGCACCGGCTGCGCCGTGGTCGGTCCGCCGCCGCCACCGCCACCACGACCACCGCGACCGCCTGCACTCGACGTGTCAGCCGGCTCGGTCGGTAGCATGCCGTAACCCATTCCGGTGTGGTCCGGGTCCCAGGGCGCGAGCTTGAGCTGCGTCGCCATCGGCGTCGTATTCTGACCCTGGGGCCGGGCAGCGGCGTTGCCTCGGCCACCAGCGCCCGCGTTAGGCGCAGCGGTCGTCGTCGCTGCGACTTCGACTGGCGGCGGCGCGCCGGCACCGGCGTTCAGCACAGGACCGGAGTTGAAGTAGACGGGGACTTCACCGCGATCGTAGCCGTAGACGAGCGGACTCTTTCGATCCGTAATCACGCCGCGGAGAATCGTACCGCGGGCGAAGAGCGTTGGCGGATCCTCGAAGGCGACGCCCGGCGTCAGCTTCATCTGCGGCAGGATCGCCGCGGTGCTACCCTCCGTGATCAGGGTGCCGCCCTGTTGCACGAACTCGTACAAGGCCTTGTAGCCTTCGGCGCCGACCGCACCGCGGATGTCGTCGGTGGAATCCGGGTAGCCGAGTGCGGTGAACTCCGCCGTGCGCTTGTAGGGAATCGCCACGTTAGGCGCCGGCTTGCCGGAGTCCGCGGCGGCGCCGCGACCACCGCCGAAGCCAGCCTGCGGATTCACGCCGAACGGCGTGCCGCCATGGGGCCAGACGATGACGTCGTACTTCGCCCGGAGATTTCCCTCCTTGAGCTTCGGCTCCCCGAAGTAGGTATACGGCACGCCGTAGTGATCGAACGCGGCGCGTACCCAACCCTCGTCCTGCGTGCGCGTCCAGCTGTGCACGTAGCCGATGCGTGGGATGTCGAGATCGTGAGTCTTCACCGTGGGCGCGCTCGCCATCGCGTAGCCTGAGAGGCCGAGCTGTTTGAGAACGGGCTCGAGCTGCGCGCGGTTGGCGTCGACGATGATGAACGCGCCGGGCACGAAGTGATGGCCGGCGGCGTCGAACTCGTCCTCGGCGGCCTGCATCTTCACATTCGGCAGCTTGAACCGGAAGCTGACGAGGGTGTTGTCGCTCGTGTTATCGACAACAACGACGGCGCCTGATCCGTTAATGCCGCCGGGTGCGGTGACGTCCGCTGTCACCTTGCGCATCGGCACGTTTAGTAAGCTTTTATCGGCAACGTCGTACACCGTGAGATTCCGCATCAGCGGGAACGTCCAGCCGGTGTCGTCGTACGGCGCCGGATTCGCCGGCGAGAAATTCTGGAGGGAGAAGTACATGTCGGCGAGCGTGCGGTACGGCTGGTCGCCGCGCACGATATAGTCGCCGGGTTTCACCTGGATCTTGCCCACCGTGGCGGCGCTCGTGGCGACGTCGAACTCGAGACCCTGGCGTCGGAGGTCATTCACGGCCTCGGCCGCGTTCTGCTTCGCGTGCTGCGACGCGGGGATCACCCAGCCGTAGATCGGACCGTTCGTTCCCTTGGCGACGGCGCGTTTGTTCTTCAGCCAGTAGTTCTCGAGGTAGGTCTCCTTGTTCTTCGCGACGTGATTGAGCGCGAAGAGAATCGCCGATTCCTGGATGTTGGTGTTGTTACGCGCGCCCCACTTGATGTACGGCAGCGGTGGATTGGGACGGAACCACTCTCGACTGGTAGTAGTCACCGGCGGCTTTACTTCATAGTTGTCTGGTCCGTAACTCTGGACCTCATAGAAGCGGCCGATGGCGTTGTGGGTATGGGCGATGAAGAAGAGGTAGTTAGGCACCCAGCCGTCGTAGAAGCCGTACGTCCAGACGCCCGGCACGCCGCGCTTCGTCATCTCCATGACATCGTTCTTCGCGAGCATCCACCATTCGTCAATGGTGATCGGGTCGATCTGTTCGTTGTACGGTCCCGTCCCGGTCGAGGCGTAGAGATAGGTGACCGCCTCGTGGAGGTCGTGGAGGATCGTCGGCGTCCAGTCGAGCGTGACCTTCGTGATGTTCTTCGTGAGGTCGAGGTACTGCCCCATGCCATCGCGATTGTTGTCGTGCTGGACGTACTTGCCCCAGTACATGAGCGGCAATTGACCGACAGTCTGCCGGTACTTCTTGTTCCAGTAATAGGTGTCGACAGCCTTCTCACGCCCGTCGACTTCTACGACGGGAGTGATGAGGGTGATGACGTTGTTGCGAACATTCTGAACGAGCGGCGTCTCTTCGACGACGAGACGGTACGCCAGCTCCATCAGCATCTCGGGGCCGCCGAACTCGGGGGAGTGAATGCCGCTCGTGATGTAGTACACGGGCTTCGCCGTGTGGAGAATGCGCTGGGCGTCGGCTTCGCTCGTCTTCCGCGGATCGGTGAGCGCGTTGAGCATCCCCTTGTAACGGTCGAGCTGCTTTATGGTTTGCTCATCAGCGATGGCGAGGAGGACCATGTCGCGGCCTTCCTCGGTCTTGCCGATGGTCCAGAAGCGGGCTCGGTTCGGTGCGGCCTTCGCGACCGCTTCCATGTATCGATGAATGTCGCGCGCATGCGTGAGCTCACCCGGCGTACCGACGATCTTGCCGAGGAACTTGAGCGGCGTCGGGACCGTGCTCGATGCCGGCAGGTGATCCACCAGCTCCGTGGTGATGCGGGGATCCTGGAGGTATTCGTGGATCTTGGCGGTGTACGCGGAGTCTTGGCGCTGGCGCGACGATGGCTGCTGGGCCAGCCCCAATGAGATTGGTATCGCGACGAACGCTATCGGTGAGAGGTATCGAATACTCGGCATCTTCGAGTGGTGTTTGTGGGGGTGATCCTGGCTTGTCAGCATCTCGACCGTTCTAGAAAAAGAAACCTGATCACGAATTACGCGAATAACTGCTCGAATTGCTCCGAGACGGGGCAAGACTCCTGCGGCCTCCGTACGGTACGGATCTTTGTCAGCGGCACACCAGTTGAGTCCGCGGTAGAAACGTCCCGAGGTCGTCACAAAAGAATCCCGGCTCCCGGGGCGAGGAGCTTTCATTCGCATGGAGCGATTCGTGTAATTCGTTTCATTCGCGTAATTCGTGATTAGGTCTTTCTAACCTCGAACGGTCGCGACGCCTCACTGGCGCGTCGAACCTTGCCCCGAAACGACGGGCTGATTCTCCTGCCACCACAGCTTCGCAACGTCGCGCTGCCGCGGCCAGATCTCGGCGAGGGTGTTGCCGTCGTACAGGCGGCCATTCTTCATGACGTAGTGGACCGTGTTCGTGTTCTTGATGTCGTCGAGAGGGTTCGCGTCGAGCACTTGCAGGTCGGCGAACTTGCCTGGCTCGATCGATCCGATGTACTTCGCGAGCCCGATTGCCTCGGCGCCGAAGATCGTGGCGACGCGGAGCACGTCGTGACGGGGCATGCCGCCGCTCGCGATGTTCCAGATCTCCCACTGCGCGCCGAGTCCCTGCAGCTGACCATGGCTGCCGAGTCCGATGTGGCCGCCGGCGGCGACGATCTTTGCAGCCTGCGCGGCGAAAAGCGGGAAGCTCCACGCCGACGGTGCCCACCAGCCCGGCCGGCGCAGCGCTTTCTTCTCGAGCTCGTGACGAGGCGTGAAGCGGTTCACCTTCGGATCATCGATGACGTTCGTGTTCTCGTACCAGTAGTTCTCCGCCCACGGGCCGCCGTACTCGACGATGAGCGTGGGCGTATAGGTGTCGCCGCTCTGCGCGAAGAGCTGCACGACATCCTTGTAGAGTGGCGCGATCGGCAGCGTGTGCTCGCTGCCGGAGTAGCCGTCCATCGCTTCGGTGAGGTTCTTCTTGAAGTCGAGCCCACCCTCGAGCGTCGGCATGAGATTCTGCTCGCGCGCGGCCATGATCACCCACTGCCGCACCTTGCGCTCGCCGACCATGTACTGCTTGATCGTGTTGGTGTGGTAGTACTCGGAGTAGCGCTTCAGGACGTCGCGTGCGTCCTCGAGGCTGCGGACGTTGTCGCGCGAAAAGACGCCGGGGCCGGTGGACAGAATGCGCGGGCCAATGAAGTCGCCAGTCTCGACGAGATCGCCGTAGGTGATGACGTCCGTCGTCGAGGTTTGTGGGTCGCGCGTCGTCGTCACACCGTAGGCGAGGTTGATCAGATACTCCCACGGCTGCACGCGGTGCACGCCCCACGCCGGCCACATGTGCGCGTGGATGTCCACGTAGCCGGGCATGATCGTTTTACCGCTGACGTCGATCACGCGCGCCCCGTTAGGCACGGCGACGCTTCCTGTGGCGCCAACGGCCGCGATCCGATTATCACGTACAACAACGTCACCGCTCGCGATCACCTCGTCGCCCTTCATGGTGATGATGCGCGCGCCGCGAAGCACGACAGTGCCGCTCGGCTTGTCCTTGGGCACGGTGATGATGACGTCAGTCTGCGCGGGCTCATACGCCGAGCGGGCCGCAACCTGACCGGTGGAATCGCCTCGGGGTCCGCGTCCCTCGCCCCGCGCCTCGGCGCCTGACACGGAGTCGCGCACGACCGAGTCGGCACGCGCGACGTCGTAGGCGAAGTAGGCGTGGCCGATCGAGTAGTAGATCTGCTTGCCGTCCTTCGACCAGCCGGGGAAGTCGCCGCCGATGCGCGTGAGGCGACGCACGGGCACGGCGGATTGCGCGGGATTGAGCAGCGTGATCGACGGCGCGTTGCCACCCGTCATCGGCACGGAGTTGATCAGGTAGAGATTCGTCTCGGCCTGGACGAGCGCGCGCTCACCATCGGGCGAGAGAAGGACCTCGTTCGTCTGTCCGGCATTGCCGCCGCGGCCGCCGGCGCCCTCGACGAGGGACGCGCGCAAGAGTGCGCGCCGGTCGGTGCCGTCGAAGCGCATCGAGATGAGTCCCTCGTTAGGCTCGTAGATGTAGACGCGGCCACTGTCGGGTCCGAAGTGCGGCTGGCCGTAACGCGTGACCATGGTGATGGTCGTCATCGGGCCGCCTGTCGCCGGAAGCGAGACGAGCTCTAGCCCGGCCGCCTCGGCGTTGTTGCCACCCAGCTCGTCGCGGTCGCGTCGCTGCTCGCGCGGGCCTCGGACGACGACGAGCTTCTTCCCGTCGGGCGCGTACGCGAGCTTGTCGTAGAACGCGGAGACCGTCGTCAGGCGCTCGGGCTTGCCCTGGCCATCGGCGCGGACGCGGTAGACGTCGCCGCCTCCCTGCTCCGTCCAGGTGACGTAGGCGATGTACCGGCCGTCGGGCGACCAGTCGGGGGCGAACTCACCGGCTCCTGTCGACGCCGTGATGCGACGCGGCTTACCGTTAGGCAGATCCATGAGCCAGAGCTTGTCGAGCGCGACGAGAACGAGCCGCTTGCCATCGGGCGACGGCCGCGCGCTCCGGATCTGGCGCACGGTGAGCACGGAGTCGTCGTAGGCGTACTCGCGCTTGATGGCGCCGGCGATCATCTGATCGACCTCGGCGGTGAACGGGATCATCGTCTGGCGGCCGTCGGGCACGTCGACGCGCCAGATCTTCCCGTGGTGCGCGATGACGAGGGCCTTGCTGTCCGGCGTGAAGGCGAATGGTGGTACGAGGTCGCGGGTGAAGCGTGACTCCTGATCGTCGCGTTGCACGTTCGGTGCGAGCCAACGCTCGTCGCCGGTCGCGAGGTCGCGAATGCGCAGCGCCGTGTTCGAGTCCTGACGCGTCGCGTAGACGAGCCAACGGCCGTCCGGGCTGAGCTCGGGGCGCATGCCGGCGCCCGGCGCGCTCGTGCGTGTGTAGTTCTTTCCTGTCTCGCGATCGTAGACGCCGATCTGCCAGCCTAACGAGGTCTGGTTGTACCCGCCGGCGCCGTTGCGGAGCGCGGTGTAGATGTACCGCGGATCCTTCCCAAAGGCGGGCCCGACGAAATTGTTCGGTTCGGCGCCGCCCCGTCCGCCGACCGGAGGCGTCGGTGCGCCGCGTCCGGCGGCGGTCTCCGCGCCGGTGAGCCGCAGCCCCGTGCCGCCGTCCCGGTGATACATGTACAGATCGTACTGAGAGCCGAAGAGCGCGTTGTTCTTCGACACGACGACGTACTTGCCGTCCGGCGTCCAGGTTGGCGAGACGAACTGCCGCTGCTCGTCGCGGGTGAGCATCCGCGGGTGGCTGCCATCGGCGTTCATCAGCCACAGGTTGTCGGAGCCGTTCTTGTCGCTCACGAAAACGATGCTCTTCCCGTCCGGCGACCACTTGGGTTGGGCGTCGAAGGCCTGTCCGCTCGTTATGCGCGTGGCCTTGCCACCCGCTACCGGCAGCGTGTAGAGATCGCCGAGGAGGTCGAAGACGATCGTCTTGCCGTCGGGAGAGAGGTCGAGGGAGAGCCAGGTTCCCTCGTCCGTGGTGAAGCGGAGGGGCTGGGTAGGGCGAAGCGGGAGCTCGCGAAGCCCGCGGCCGCCCGAGTCAGAGGGGTTCCGCTGGGCGGAGAGCGGTGCGGCAGCGAAAAGCGTGGCGGCGAGGACCGCGCAAGAGAGGGGACGTCGCATACGTCACTCCAGTTGGCACTGACGGAAACGGGCGGGCAGGCTGGGGGATGATACGCTCGCCTCGCACCGGAGGACAGCCTGGCTGTAACTTCCGCGGCCATGAGCAATCAACCCGCTACCGATACGCGCGCACTCCTGGAAACGCTGCCCACGCGCGGGCTCGCCGACCGTCTGGGAATCGAGATTATCGAATTGAGCCCGGCCCGCGTCGTTGCGACGATGCCAGTCGACGACCGCACGCGGCAGCCGTTCGGAATACTCCACGGCGGCGCCTCGGTCGCGCTCGCCGAGACCGTCGCCTCGTTAGGCGCGGTGATGAACGTCGATCTCGAGAAGTCGAGTGCCGTGGGGCTGGAGATCAACGCCAACCATCTCCGGGCGAAGCGGGATGGGATGGTGCGCGCCACGGCGACCCCATTTCACGTCGGGCGTTCGACCCAGGTCTGGGACGTCCGGATCGTCGACGAGGAGGAACGGCCGGTGTGCGTTTCGCGCTGCACGCTGGCGGTCGTGCCCCGGTAGGCGGATCCACTCGTCACGTGGCCGATATCCCTGTGCTCTTGCGTAATAGGCGGTAGCGAAGCGAAGGTGGGTGGACGGGCCGGGCGGCAGATCCGCTCGGCCCGACTCGCTCGATGACGTCCGCTTCGCACTCCCACACGTACGACGGAGAACGACATGGACTACACGATCCGAACGCTGAGCGGCCGCGACGTCTCGCTACCAGCCGAAACCATCGAGGAGTTGCGCGGCGCGCTCCACGGCCGGCTCCTCGCGCCGGCATCCCCCGGCTACGATGACGCGCGGGTCATCTGGAACGCGATGATCGATCGCCGGCCCGCGCTCATCGCGCGCTGCATCGATGCCGAGGACGTCGCCACCGCGGTCCGCTTCGCGCGCGAGCATTCGCTCCTCATCTCCATCCGCGGCGGCGGTCACAACATCGCCGGCAACGCCGTCAGCGACAACGGCTTCATGATCGATCTCTCGGCGATGCGGAACGTGCACGTCGACACGACGCGTCGTACGGCGCGCGTCGACGCCGGCGCGACGTTAGGCGACTTCGATCGCGCCGCCCAGGCGCACGGCCTGGCCACGCCGCTCGGTATCAACTCCACGACCGGCGTCGCGGGGCTCACCCTCGGCGGCGGCTTCGGTTGGTTGAGCCGGCGGTTAGGGCTGTCGAGCGACAATCTCGTCGCGGCGGACGTCGTGACGGCGAAAGGGGAGCGCATTCGCGCGAGCGCGGATGAGAACGCGGACCTCTTTTGGGGCCTGCGCGGCGGCGGCGGCAACTTCGGCGTCGTCACCAGCTTCGAGTTCGCGCTGCATCCGGTTGGGCCGACGGTGCTCGCCGGGTTGATCGTCCACCCGCTGGCCGACGCGAAGGACGTGCTCCGCTTCTATCGCGAGTTCGCGCCCAACTCGCCCGAGGAGCTGGCCGTCTGGGCGGTGATGCGCAAAGCGCCGCCCCTTCCGTTCCTGCCGCCCGAGTGGCACGGCAAGGAGGTTCTCGTTCTCGCCACCTGCTACTCCGGCGACATCGCCGATGGTGAGCGGGCGCTCGAGCCACTGCGGAAGTTCGGGAAGCCGATCGCCGACGTCATCGGTCCGCAGCCGTTCGCTGCCTGGCAGACGATTCTCGATCCGCTCCTCACGCCGGGGATGCGCAACTACTGGAAGTCGCATGACTTCCTCGACGTGAGCGATGGTCTCATCGACGTCCTGGTGGACTTCGCGGGCAAGCTCCCCGACGCGCACACCGAGATAGCGTTTGCTCAACTCGGCGGCGCGATCAGCCGGCGTGGCAATGGCGAGACAGCTTACGCTCGGCGCGAGGCGCAGTATCTGATGAACGTCCATGGCAGGTGGGCGGACGCGGCGAACGACAACGCGGTCGTCGCCTGGGCGCGCGGGCTGTTCACCGCCGCAGCCCCGTTCTCGACGGGGAGCGTCTACGTCAACTTCCTTTCGACGGACGATGAAGCCCGCGTGCGTGCGGCGTACGGGAGCAACTACGACCGGCTCGTCGCGCTCAAGAACCGCTACGATCCGACGAATCTCTTCCGGGTGAACCAGAACATCCAGCCGACGGCATTTTCGCTTTCGACGCGCGGTGCGGAAGACGCCCGGGCCACGACCTAACGAGCACCAGTCGAGATCTCGATCATTCGAGCTCTTGAAGACCTAATCACGAATTACGCGAATGAACACGAATTGCTCCATGCGCGCGTAGAACTCCAAGCGCAACGAGCCGGGGTTGTTTGTGACGACCTCGGGAAGGTTTCAACCGCGAGCCCGAGGGGTGTGCCGTTAACCAAGATCTCGGACTGGACGGGGGCCGCAGGAGCCTTTCCCCGCGCTCGGAGCAATTCGCGTTCATTCGCGTAATTCGTGATCAGGTTTCTAGGCTGAAACGGTCGAGACGCTCGTCAGGCGCTCCGTCTTCAGCGAGCCTACGGGTAGCTCGGGAATGGAAACGGCACTTGGGTCAGCAACACCGAGAAGGGAAGAAAGTACCGTTTTCCAGTGTCGGTGTATTTGCCGTTAGGCACCGTCGGCGGCAGCAGACAGGCGGCCCGGTGTTGGCCCTGCGATTCCGCGCGCCACTGGCGAGCGACGACCAGGCGACCAGTCGCGTCGGTGACGGACGCGTCGGGAAGGCGCGTGATCCGGATGTTGTCGGCTCCTCCCCACACGACGTCATAACGGAGCTGACAGGTGACAAGCTGCATGCCAACGATCATCGGCTGCACGCGCGATTGTCCCGGCGCGAGCGTCCATATCCCGTCGAATACGACGTTCGCACCCACCCAGGTGGCGCTCGTCGAGATCGTCGTGCCGTCACCTAGATAGAACGCCAATTGCCGCGGCTGGCCGCAGGCGGCGCTCATCGTTGCAGTGTCGTAGAGGACGTTCGGATGGGAGTTGAGGCTCCCGCTCTCGCCGCGCTGATCGTAGATCAGCGCTCGTGCACCACAGAAGCTGTCCTGGTACTCGTTGAGTATGCCGGCGAACTGGCCTTGACGATTCCGCCCGTCGCCTCGAATACCAGCCGTCACCGAGATGCCGTTCACGACCGCGACCTCGCTCCAGACCAGATTGCCGCGCGAATGGGTGTCACCAACCTTCGCGAAGTCGGGTGTCGTTGACTCGACAGGAATACGGACCGCGGTGCCCGGTTCGTTTTGACAGGCTAACGAGGCGGCGATCGAAAGGATGGCGCCCCATCTCCATTGTGACATGAGATCTCCTCGATTGTGGATGCGGCTGCGGTGCGTGCGGCTCGCGACTGCAGAACTTTCGGCGAGCTGCGCGTGCGCATATTGAGCGGCCCTGCTTAGCTACCGGTGAAAACGCGCTTAGGTCGGCGCGGGAGGACGTCCGACCTGGTTGCACAAATTCAGAAAAGGGCTACATCTTGGCACGGCACGTCCCCCCAAATGCTTCAGTCATGCGGAGCGTTGATGATCAGACTGCAGCTGTTTGGCGGGCTGGCGCTCCGCGGGGACGGCCTGACGAGTGTGCAGCGAAAGCCGCTCGCGCTGTTGGCGCTGCTCGCCGCCGCGGGGCACAAAGGCCTCTCCCGTGAGAAGGCCGCCGCGCTGCTCTGGCCCGAGAGCGACGCCGACCATTCGCGAAACGCACTGAATCAGACGCTGCACCACCTGCGTCGAGGTGCACTACGTGGAGCGATCAGCGGCAGCCTGGAGCTCGCACTCGAGCCAAGAGTAATTGCCAGCGACGTTGCCGAATTCCGGCGAGCGCTCGAAGGCGGCAATCTCTCCCAGTGCCTCGAGCTGTACGTCGGCCCATTTCTCGACGGCGTGTACATACGCGACGGCTCGGAGTTCGATCGCTGGGCCGAAGAACAGCGCCGCGAATTCGCCGATCGATACGCGCACGTGCTGGAAACTCTGGCTCGTCAGGCGGACACCGTTGCTGACTCAACCTCCGCCGTTCAACTCTGGCGGCGGCTCGTTCTACAGGTTCCCTTGAGCAGTCGAGCGACATTGGGACTCATGCATGCGCTTGCGGCGAACGGTGACGTGGCCGCTGCGTTAAGCGTAGCGCGGAGTCATCAGGACCTTATCCGGAGAGAGCTCGATGCCGCGATCGCTCCGGAGATCGAAGCACTCGTGGAAGGACTGCGCGCGCGGCGGACGGCCGGCCGGATCTCACCGGCGGCAGTACTACCGGCAACCCAAGCGGCCACGCCCTCCACCGCACTGGCGGTGGCGCCACTCCCGTTCCCTTCGCCGCCCGCCGCGCGAGGCACGCGCCTAACGAGACGCCTGGCGCAGGCGATCACCGGCAGTGCGGCTCTGGTGGCCGCGTTGGGAGTCGCACTGTTGTACATGTACCGGCCAGCAACCGGCGCGACAGATGCCGAGGAGTCGTTCCACGCCGCGCGGATCGTCGTCGGTCGCTTCGAGAACCTGACCGGCGACTCGACGCTCGACGTGATCGGCTCGATGGCGGCGGATTGGATCACCCAGGGACTTTCGCGCGCGGGACAGATACCCGTCGCCAGCCACTCCGTCGAGGTCTGGGGTGCCGCAACACCGATGCAACCGGCAGACAGCGGTTCATGGCGTCGGGTCGGAGAACAGACGCGATCGGGTATCGTGCTGCACGGCAGCTTCGCTCGCTCCGGCGACAGCATTTTCATTCAGGCGGTGGTTTCGGAAGCACAGTCGGGCCGCGTCATCCAGGCGGTCGAGCCGATCGCGGGCCTGCGACGCGATCCAATGCCGGCAATCGAGGTCCTGCGCCAGCGCATCGTGAGCGTCCTGGCGGCGGCGGTGAACCCGGAACTCGAGCGCTGGATCGCGACAGCCGGTCAGCCCTCCAGCTTTGCAGCCTACCAGGAATATGCGGACGGCATGCGGGCGTTTGCCGACGGCCGATGGCGCGATGCGGAGGCATTCTTCCTCCGCTCCGGAACCGCCGACTCGACATATACCCTGCCCCTGCTCTGGGCGGTCTTCGCGCTTGCCAACAACAACGAGGACGTGCGAAGCGATTCCCTAGTCAAGACTCTCGTTAGGCGTCGCCCGAAGATGGCGGCGCTCGATCGCGCGCTGTACGACTATGTCGCTGCCGAGACCCTGATGGCCGTGCGGCCTGCGTTCATTCAGTACTCGAAGAACCCACGCGGGAGATACGAAGCCGCGGTCCGCCTGGTCGAGCTGGCACCAGGCTCGGAGTTCCAGTGGAAGCTTGCGGACGCCGAACGCAGCCTCGGGCGACTGCACCACGCAGAGCGCGCCCTTTTACAGCTGGATCCCAACGCGAGTTGGGTGAAGGCGATGGATTATTGGGGGACGCTTGCCGACCTGTATTATGCGCTCGGCGATTACCGAGGCGCTCTCGACGTGATCCGACGCGACGCGCACCAAAACGGCTGGGACGTCCCCCAACTGCAGCGGCAGGCCTGGATGTCGGCCATGCTCGGCAATGAAGCCGAAACATGGAAGTCCATTGCCGCCATTGGACAGAAATTGAATCCGCATGAGGCGTTTTTCCCTCTCATGAGGCTAGCACGTAAGGGAGCGGAGGGTCTTCGGGTCTCAGGCCACGCCGAGGGTGCGGTGAGACTCGAGCAGTGGGCACTCACAGTCATGGACACCTCGAGTGCCGCACGCGAGTTTGCGAAGGACGGCATTACCGCGATCTACGTTGGATCGAACCGCTCCGTCATGCTGTACCATCTTGGGCGCTTGGCGGAGTCGCAGGCGGTGCTCGAGCGGATGGAGGAGAGGCTGACCAGCAAAGCCGGCGATGGCCATGCACTCGCGTCGGATCTCCCAGACGACGCGCTCGTCGCGGTTTATGGCGATCTGGCGGCGATCGCCGTCCGGCGCGGCGACAGCACACGCGTCGATCGCTACCGGCAGCTGATTCTCGCTGCGGCACCGCCGCAAAACGGTGCCGACAAGTTCTACCTCGGTCGCATCGCGGCGCTCCAAGGTCACCGCGATGAAGCGGTGCGCCTGTTGAAAGAAGCTCTCCAACTTCGGCTCGAGTGGGTCACAACTCTACGAGAAGCAACGGATCTGGATTCGCTGCGCGGGTATCCTGCGTTTCTTGCGCTCCTCGACCTGCCGAAGGATTAAAGCACCTGACTGCATCCATTGTCTTGGGGCTAGCGCCGAGAGCGAATTGTCACGACGATGACCGGGCCGTCGGTGACGACTCCATACAATGCGGCGGCTTCCGGTCCGTGCAGCAGGCGCACTTCGGCGACGTCTGCGCTCGTGAGTTGCCGCAGCGCGTCCGCGCCAGCGGGCACCCCATTCACCACGACGGTTGGTGTCTCACCGCGCGCATTACGACGCAGAAACTTCGGCCGAAGTCGCTCGATCGCTTCATAGAGGTCGCGGCTCGGTGACTGATCGAGCTCCCGTGCGGTGAGCGTGCTCGCGGCGACGGCGGTCGCTCTGCCATACCGATGATCGCCACGCGCTGCACAGGCGACGAGACCGCAGGCGAGCAAGACACGCAGGCTTCCCATAGTGGTGCTCACTGATTCTCCCGAGGCGCAACGCCTCCGTTGACGCTGTTCGCAGATACAGCGACTCCTCACGCCTTGGCGCGAGCGTCGTATCTGGTGATCGGGCCGACGTTGTACGGGTGCGCTTAGGGCGCAGTGAGCGCGTGCTTAGGACCGAATGAGTTCGCCGACAGACCTCATCTCTGTTGACGAGGCGCCCACCGCGAGCCACTCTATCGTCGCCCGCTACTCCCCGGAGGAGTCGATGCATCGTCGTGAGATGCTGAAGGTCATCGGCGCCGCCGCCGCCCTGCCGTTCGTTCCCGCGCGCGCCGACGCCGCTGTGCGTCTCGCCGAGTCGGTGCATCGCCGTCTCGACGCGGAGCGCGCCGCCACGGGCGCGCCTTGCGCGCTCCGCGTGCTGTCGCCCGAGCAGAACGCGCTCGTGTCCATGATCGCGGAGATGATCATCCCCGAGACCGATACGCCGGGCGCGACGTCGGTGCACGTCAACGAGTTTCTCGACCTGCTCCTCGCCGAGTGGTCGACAGACGAGGACCGCACGCTGTTTCTTGCGGGCCTGGAGGCGATCGACCATGAAACGCGCGCGACGTACGGCAAGCCCTTCGTGGAGCTCGCCGAGCCGGACCGCGTCGTCACGCTCCGCGCGCTCGACGCCATGCGCGACGCGCGGGACGGCGGCGGCCGCGCCTTCGGTGAGCTCAAGCGCCTAACGGTGTACGCGTACTTCACGTCGGAGACCGTGCAGAAAAACGTCCTCAAGACCACGATGTGGCCAGGGCGCTACGACGGTTGCGCCAGCGTGGTGCTGCAGGGCACCGGGAGCCCGCGATGAGACAGAAGCGACGCTACGACGCGATCGTCGTCGGTTCGGGGATGACCGGAGGTTGGGCCGCGAAGGAGCTCACCGAGCATGGGCTCGACACCCTGGTGCTCGAGGCCGGGCGGCCAATCGATCCGAACAAGGATTACGTCGAGCACGTGCCCGAGTATCAGGTGCGCTTCCGCGGCCTCGGCGACCGCAAGGCGCTCGAGCGCGACCAGCCGATGCAGAAGGACTGCTACGCCTGCGACGAGTGGAGCGGCAAGTTCTTCGTGAACGATCGCGAGAATCCGTACACGACGCCGGACGGCAAGCCATTCCGCTGGATTCGCGGCCGGCAGGTCGGTGGTCGCTCGATCATGTGGGGCCGGCAGGTGTATCGGTGGAGCGATCTCGATTTCGAGGCCAACGGGAAAGAAGGCGTCGGCGTTGACTGGCCGATCCGGTACGCGGACATCGCGCCGTGGTACGACCACGTCGAGCGCTTCATCGGCATCAGCGGTCAGAAGGAGAATCTGCCGCAGCTGCCCGACGGCCAGTTCCTGCCACCAATGGCGATGAACTGCGTGGAGCAGCAGGCCCGTGAGAATATTCTAAAGTCGTTCGGCGGGGAGCGCGTCATGACCATCGGTCGCGTCGCCATTCTCACGCAGAATCACAATGGCCGCGCCGCGTGCCACTACTGCGGCCACTGCGAGCGCGGCTGCGTCACGCTCTCCTACTTCAGCAGCGTCAACGCGACGCTTCCCGCGGCGCAGAAGACGGGGAAGCTGACGCTGCGGCCCTTCAGCGTCGTCGAGAGCGTTCTCTACGACACGAAGACAAGTCGTGCGCGCGGCGTGCGCGTGATCGACGCGAACACCAATGAAGCACTGGAGTTCGAGGGAAAGCTCGTCTTTCTCTGCGCGTCGGCGATCGAATCGGCTCGGCTGCTCCTGAACTCGCGGTCGGAGCGCTTTCCGAACGGTCTCGCAAACGACAGCGATCAGGTCGGGCGCAATCTGATGGATCACGTCTTCTTCGCGGGTGCGAACGCGGAGATGCCAGGGAGCCTCGACAAGACGACGTACGGGAACCGGCCGAATGGGATCTACGTGGCGCGATTCAGAAACGTGAAATCGAAGCACCCCGATTTCCTGCGCGGCTACGGATTCCAGGGCGGTGCCGACCGGTCGGGTTGGGATCGCGGCCAGTGGACACCGGGCTTCGGCGCGGACTTCAAGCGATCGCTGATCACCGAGCAGGGTCCATGGGGATTCTGGATGGGCGGCTTTGGGGAGATGCTTCCCAATCCCGAGAACCGCGTGACGATCGACGCCGAGGTCAAGGACAAGTGGGGGATCCCGGCGGCGCACATCGCCTGCTCGTTAGGCGAGAACGAGATGGCGATGACGCGCGACATGCAAGTGACGGCGGCGGAGCTCCTCGCCGCGGCGGGCGCGCGGGACATCCACACCTACCAGTCGCCCATCCTGCCGGGCCTCTGCATTCACGAGATGGGGACGGCGCGGATGGGTCGCGACCCGAAGACGTCGGTGCTCAACGCGCACAATCAGGCGCACGCGGTGAAGAATCTGTTCGTCACCGACGGCGCGTGCATGGCATCCTCGGCGAATCAGAACCCTTCGATCACGTATATGGCGTTGACTGCGCGCGCGGTGAACTATGCGGTGGAGCAGCTCAAGCGGAGAGAACTGTGAGGCAGGGACAATCTCACCCGTTCGGGATCTCGAACATTCATGGAAAAACCTGATCACGAATTACGCGAATGAACGCGAATTGCTCCGCGAGGCCGCAAGACGCCGTTGGCCTCCGTACGGTCCGAGAATCCTTGTTAACGGCACACCAGTCAAGTCGGCGATAGGAGCATCCCGAGGTCGTAACAAAGAATCCCGGCTCGTTGTGCCAGGAGCTTTCACTCCCATGGAGCGATTCGTGTAATTCGTGCAGTTATTCGCGTAATTCGTGATCAGGTTTTGTCAGACTCAGAGGCCCCATGGATCGTCGCCAGGTGCTACAAGTCTTGGGTGCAGCCACGCTCGCGCCAACCATCAGCATGCACATCGCGACAGAAAAGCCACTACGGTCGGCGCGGCTGAAGCAATCAGTCTCGCGATGGCCGTACTCGAAGATTCCGCTCCCCGAATTCTGCAGGGCCTGCAAGGGGATGGGCATCGCCGCGATCGATCTGCTGCAGCCGGAGGACTGGCCGGTGGTGCGGGACGCAGGGCTCGTCTGCTCGATGGGTTATCCGACGAAGCGGAACGACTTCATTCCCACCGGCTTCAACGATCCCGCGAACCATCCGATGCTGCTCCGGGAGCTGGAGACGACCATTCCGCTCGCCGCGAAGGCCGGCGTGCCTAACGTGATCGCGATGTTCGGCAACCGGAACGGACGCAGCGACGGCGAGGCGCTGGAAGCCTGCGTGACCGGTCTGAGTCAGATCAAGGCACTGGCGGAAGAGCAGAACGTGACGGTCTGCGTCGAGCTGCTCAACAGTAAGGTCGACCACGCGGACTACCAGGGCGATCACACCGCCTTCGGCGCGGCGGTGATGGAGCGCGTCGGCTCCCCGCGGGTGAAGCTGCTCTATGACATCTACCACATGCAGATCATGGAAGGCGACGTGATCCGCACAATCCGTACGCACATCCAGCACATCGGCCACTTCCACACCGGCGGGGTGCCCGGCCGGCACGAGCTCGATGATTCACAGGAGCTCAACTGGCACGCGGTGGCGCGAGCGATCGCCGACACGGGGTTCAGCGGCTACATGGCGCACGAGTTCGTGCCAACGAAGGATCCACTGACATCGCTCCGCGAAGCCGTTCGCACGTGCAGCGTGTAAGCTTGCCGCGCGAGCTCAGGGCACAGCGCCGCGCGATGTGAGTGCCCGCGTCAGCCTCCAGAGAAACTCCTGACCTTCGTAATACGACTGGATGCGCATCCGTTCGTCCCGTCCATGAGCGCGGGCGTCGACCGTTGGATCGCTGAACAGGCCCGATACGCCGAAGGCCGGAACGCCTAACGCGCGGAAGAAACGGGAGTCGGTCGCGCCGGTGGACATCACGGGAATCACCGGCACCTCGCCCCAGAGCTCGCGCGTGACGTTCGTGACCGCATCGAAGAGCTCGGGCAGAAGCGGCGACGGAGCCGGCGGGCGGGCGCCGGCCCGCGCGATGACCTTGACGGTCGTATCGTTGATCAGCCGCTCGATGTCCGCGCGGACGACCTCCGGCGTGTCGCTCGGGAACATCCGGCAGTTCACGGTCGCCTCAGCGAGCTGTGGCAGCGCGTTCGTGGCGTGTCCGCCGCTGAGCATTGTCGCGACGCACGTCGTGCGCAGCATCGCGTTGTAGCGCGGGTCGGCGGAAACCACCGCGAGCGCGGACGCATCGCGCGGATTCGCGACGAGGGCACGCATTGCGGCGCCTAACGCTGGCGTCTCGATCTCGGCCGTCTTCGCGAAGAAGCCACGCGTCACCTCGTTGAACCGCACTGGAAACTGGTAGCGGCCGACTTTGCTCAGGGCGTCCGCGAGTGCGGTGATGGCGTTGTCCGATCGCGGCACCGAGGAGTGGCCGCCACGATTCGTAGCCCGGAGCGTGATGTTCGTCGTCACCTTCTCCGTCGCCTGCACGCCGTTGAAGAGCGGTTTGCCGCCGCGGAGCGTGCCGCCACCCCCTTCGTTGATGACGAACGCCGCGTCGACGAGCTGCGGATGATTCTTCAGCAGCCAGTCGACGCCATTGTTGCCGCCGCCCTCTTCGTCCGCAGTGAGCGCGATGATGATGTCGCGCTCGGGAACGACGTGCTCGCGGACCATTCGGATCGCATTGGCGACGAAGATCGACGCCATCGCCTTGTCGTCCGCGGTGCCACGTCCGTAGTAGTAGCCGTCACGCTCGGTGAAGACGAACGGATCGAGATCCGCGGACCAGTCGCTCTTGAGCGCTTCGACGACGTCGAGGTGGGCGAGCAGCAGGAGCGGCTTGCGACCGCTCGCGCCGCGGCCATGAATCCGCGCGACGACATTGTACTTCTCCGGCACCGGTCCGCCGACGAAGATGTCCGACTCGGGAATCCCCGCGTCGCGAAAGCGCTTCGCCATCGCATTGGCGGCGAGGGTAACGTTGCCAGTCTTCATCCCGGAGTTGATCTCGATCAACTCCTTGTAGATGTCGTGCGCGAGCTGCTGGTTGGATGTGAGGTTGCCGGTAAAGATCGCCGGCCCGCGCTGCGCCGCGAGCGGCAGGGCGAGGCAGGCCGAGAGAAGAACGGCGGTGGCGATGGCCTTGTTAGGCATTGGTCCGTGTCGAATGAGAGTGTCGCCGGGCAACGTAGCGAACCCGATGGCCTATCGACAGATCACCTACCAAGGCCGCCAATTCGCGGACGATCCAAACCTTGTGCATGTTTGGCCAATCCAATCATCGGCCACCACTCGCCACTCGCCACTCGCAACCCGCCACTCGCAACCCGCCACTCGAATGGACACCTTCGCTCGTGACCTCCGCTACGTGTGGCGGACACTGACCCGCGCGCCGGGATTCTTTCTCGTCGTCGTTGCAACGTTAGGCCTCGGGATCGGTGCGACGACGGCGATCTTCAGCGTCGTCAATGGCGTCCTGCTCCGGCCCCTGCCCTATCCCAATCCCGATCGCGTCGTCCTCGTGTGGCAGGTCGACAAGAAGGGGCACGAGTTCAACTTCTCCGATCCGAACTATGTCGACGTGCGCGACGAGAGCCGCTCCTTCGCCGCGCTCGCCGAGTTCCACGAGTGGGGCACCGTGTCGGCCGTCGTCGGCACCGGCGACGCGGTGCGGGCCAAGCACGCCGTTGCATCGAAGGAATTCTTTCGCATTCTCGGTCTCCAGCCAGTGCTCGGGAGAACGTTCCTCCCCGAGGAGCAGCACATAGGCGCCGATCCCGCGGCGGTCATCAGCTACGGCTTCTGGCAACGCACCCTCGGCGGGTCGCCGTCGGCACTCCAGACGACGGTTCACTTCGATGGCCGAAGCTATCGCGTCGTTGGCGTCATGCCTGCCGCCGCCGACATGCCAACGGGGACCGAGCTCTGGACGCCGAGCGAGCTCGAGGTGATGCCGACAAGCCGAACGGCGCACAACTGGAACGTCGTCGGCCGATTGCGCGAGGGGGTAACGCTCGCGCAGGCGCGGCGGGAGACGAGCGCGATCGCGAAGACGCTCAAGCAGCGCTACGGCGACGAGACGTGGATCTACGACGCGCACATCGTTCCGCTGCGCGATCAGCTCGTCGGCGATGTACGGCCGGCGCTCGTGGTGCTCCTCGCCGCATCGGGATTCCTCCTCCTCATCGGCTGCGCGAACGTCGTCAACCTGCTCGTTGCGCGCATGGCGCAGCGCCAGGGCGAGCTCGCGCTCCGGCTCGCCCTCGGCGCCGGGCGGACGCGTCTCGTCAGGCAGCATCTCACCGAGGCGCTGGTGCTCTCGTTATGCGGCGGCCTTCTCGGCGTCGCGCTCGGCATCGGCGGCGTCCGGTCGCTTCTCGCGCTCGAGCCGGGACGACTGCCGCGCATCAATGAAGTTGGCGTGCACTGGCCGGTGTTCCTCTTCGCGCTCGTCGTCTCGGTGGCATGTGCATTCGGGCTCGGCCTGCTCACCGCCTGGCGCGCGACGCGCGGCGACATCCGCGAGACGCTCTCGCAGTCGCAGCGCACGCAAGCGGGCGCCGGCGCGAGCCATCGGATTCGCAGTGGGCTCGTTGTCGCGCAGGTCGCGTTGACACTCGTGCTGCTCGTCGGTGCCGGTCTCCTGGCGCGGAGCTTCGTCAGGCTGCTCTCGGTCGATCCGGGGTTCCGCGCCGACAACGCGGTCGTGATGGACGTAGACGTTCCCGCGTCAGACTCGAGCTCGAGCCAGCGGATGGTCCAGTTCTATGACGAGTTGATGACGCGATTCGCCGGCATACAGGGTGTTCGCGAGGTCGGTGGCGCGAACTTCTTCCCTCTCGCCGGGGGCGGCAATGGCAACGGCGCTTTCCTGATCATGAACACGCCGACGGAGAAGCTCGACTTCGCGCAGCTGCCGAATCTTCTCAAGGACAAGACCCGCTCGGGCTCGGCCGAGTTCCGCATCGCGAGCCCTGGGTTCTTCAAGGCGCTGCACGTTCCGCTCGTCGCAGGTCGGCTCTTCGATGACCGCGACAGCCCCACGGCGATGCCAGCGGCGGTGATCAGCGCCTCGCTCGCGAAGAAGCAGTGGCCTAACGAGAGCCCACTCGGGAAGATCATCCAATTCGGGAACATGGACGGCGACCTGCGGCCGTTCACGATCGTGGGCGTGGTCGGCGACATCCGCGAGGCCAGCCTCGCCGAGGAGGCGGCGCCGACGTTCTATGCCTACTATCGGCAGCGCCCGCGCCGAGCCAGCAGCTTCTATTTCGTCCTCGACGCCTCGGCGCCGTCTGCGAGCGTGATCGCGGCCGCTCGGCGGCTCGCGCACGAGCTCCGTCCGGACCTGCCACCGCGCTTCCGAACGATGGACGTCGTCCTCGCGGATTCGCTCGCCGACCGTCGCTTCATCCTCCTCCTGCTCGGCGTCTTCGGCGGGGCGGCGCTGCTGCTCGCGACGTTAGGCGTGTACAGCGTGATCTCGTTCCTCGTTGCCCAGCGCCGACAGGAGATCGGCGTGCGGGTCGCGCTCGGCGCGCGCTCGGAGGACGTTCTCCGGCTCGTGCTGCGACAGGGGGCGACGCTGGCGTTCATTGGTGTCGTCGTTGGCGCCGCCGCCGCGCTCGGCCTAACGAGGCTCATCGCAGGGCTTCTGTACGGTGTAAGCGCGACGGATCCGATCTCGTTCGTGGCGGTCATGGCTCTCCTCACGATCGTGGCGCTGGTGGCCAGCTTCATCCCAGCACGTCGGGCTTCCAAGGTGGATCCCATGACCGTGCTTCGAGGTTCGTGATGTGGGGTCTCGACCGTTCGAGGTTGAAAAGACCTAATCACGAATTGCGCGAATGAACACGAATTTCTCCGAGAGCGCGGAAGACTCCTGCGGCCCCCGTCACGCCCGAAATCTTTGTCAAAGGCACACCGGTCGAGTTCGCGGTAGGAACATCCCGAGGTCGTCACAAAAGAATCCCGGCTCGTAGCGCGAGGGGTTCTCCGCTCACACGGAGCAATTCGCGTTCATTCGCGTAATTCGTGATCAGGTTTTGCGACGCCTAACGGATCGAGATTCTCTCCATCGCGCCGGGCACCCTCTCCGGAACGCGATCCGGATGCAGGATGTGCGCGAGTACCTCGATCCCGTCGAATACTCGCGGACCCGGTCGCGCGAAGTAGCTGCTGGCGTCGACGGCATAGACTTCCCCGGCCTGCACCGCAGGAATTGCGGACCAGCGCGTCTGCTGGAGGAGCTCGCGCGCCTGTAGAACAGCGCCCTCGAGGTGCGCACCGCAGGGTGAGACGATCAGCACTTCCGGCGCCCAGGTAGCTACCTGATCCCAGCTCACGCGCACCGAATCGCCACCGCGCCGCGCGAGCGCGTCGTGACCGCCGGCCAGCTCGATCATCTCGGCCACCCAGTGGCCGCCGCAGAACATCGGCTCGATCCACTCGAGAAAGAACACGCGACGACGCGGCGCGCCGTTGAGCTCGCGGGCGAGACGGTCGAGCCGGTCCCAGTGCGAGTCGATGAGCGTTCGCGCAACGTGCATCCGCTCCGTCGCCTCACCGAGCTCCCTGATGTTGTCCTGGACCTCGCGCAGTGTGCGCGGCGCCAATGTGAGCACCCGCGGCGCACGGTCCAATGTGGCGAGCGCGCGCTCCGTCTCGTTGCCGGACGGCGCGCACACCTCACAGAGGTCCTGCGCGAGGACGAGATCAGGCTCGAGCGCCCGCAGCAGCTCGGTATCGATCGTGTAGATGGAGCCGCCCACGCGCAATTGCGTGCTAACGGCGCTGTCGATCTCCGCCGGCGTCAGATCGTCGAGGGGAATTGCGCAATGAACGACGGTCGCACGCGTTCGCGCTTCAGGCGGATAGTCGCACTCGTGTGAGACGCCGACGACGTCGTCGCCAAGGCCGAGCGAGAAGGCGAGCTCGGTCGCCGACGGGAGAAGGGAGACGATTCGCATCTGGTGCACAATGTAATGGAATCGAGAGATCACGCTCCAGGCGCGACAACCCTTATGCCAGCGGCCTCGAGCCCCGCCCGAAGGCCACGCGCGAGCGGCACCGCGTCCGGGCCATCGCCGTGGACACAGATCGTGTCGGCGCGGATCGCGATCTCTTCACCCTCGACATCCGGCACGACGCCCTCCCGCACCATACGAACCGCGCGCCTAACGGCTTCGTCCACGTCCGTCACCATTGCATCAGGACGCGACCGTGGGACGAGCGCGCCGTCGTGCAGGTAGTTGCGGTCGGCGAAGGCCTCGCTCGCGGACGGGAGCCCCGCTCGTTCCGCCGCCTTCACCAGGTGGCTCCCCGCCAGCCCGAAGAGGACGAGGCCAGCGTCGACGTCACGCACGGCGCGCGCGATGGCGTCTGCCAGGGCCGGTTGCGCCGCTGCCATGTTGTACAGGGCACCATGGGGCTTCACGTGCGTCAGCTTCACGCCCTGCGCCTTCGCGAAGCCAAGGAGGGCGCCAACCTGATAGATGAGTAGATCGTAAACCTCGTCCGGCGTCACCTGCATCGCGCGCCGGCCGAAACCAGCGAGGTCCGGGAGGCCGGGGTGCGCGCCCACCGCGACGCCGAGCTTCGCCGCGGCGGCGACGGTCTTCCGCATCACCGTTGGATCGCCGCCGTGAAAGCCGCAGGCAATGTTCGCCGATGTCACGTGCGGCAGCACCTCCTCGTCGGCGCCGATCTCGTACGCGCCGAAGCTCTCCCCCATGTCGCAATTGATGTCGACCCGCATCGCGTCCTCAGTGGTGGTGCAGCGCGATCGCCGCGCGTACCTGGCGGAGGTTGTCTTCGCGGGCAAGGTACAGCCGCTGTGCCTCCGCCAGCGAGATCGCGCGAAAGCGAAGGCGATCTCCGGGCTTGAGCTGAGCAACCACTGGAAGATCCACGGACGCAACCTCGGCGATGCGTGGATAGCCGCCCGTCGTCTGACGATCAGCCATGAGGACGATCGGATTCCCGCCAGGTGGAAGCTGCACGGTGCCAAAGGCCACCGCCTCGGAGAGAATCTCGCACGGCGCTTTGAGCGCGAGCGTCGCTCCTTCGAGCCGATAGCCCATCCGATCGGACTGCGCGCCGACGCGAAACTCGGAGCTCCACAACTGCTGCGCCGATTCCGGCGTGAGGAGAGTCGTGTGCTCCCCCTCGACTACCCGGATCACGGGCGACGATGCGTAGCGTGGCAGCAGCGATGTCGAAGTACCCCAATGCGCGATCGTCACCCGGTCCCGGCCGCGATCTCCGGCCACGGCGTTCGCGATCCGGCGTCCCAGCTCAGTCGGATTGCCGATCGGGAGCCGGTCTCCGCGTCGCAGTGCCCGACCGTCAATCCCGCCTAACGACGCTCGTACGTACGTGCTCCGGCTGCCGAGCACCCGCGGCACGTCGATGCCGCCGGCGACGCCGAGGTAGCCCCGACAGCCACGCACCGCGGCCAAGGCGCTCACCATCGTCCCGGCCGGCACACAGATCGGTCGCCAGAGCGGCAGCGGCACCGTCCCGGCGGTGACGGCGAGGTCGCCGCCCGTGAGCGCGATGAGCGTATGCTCATCGAAGCGCACTGTCGGCCCAACGAGGGTACATTCGAGCACCGCGGCGCCCTCGTCGTTGCCGACGAGAAGGTTGGCGACGCGAAGCGCCATCCTGTCCATCGGCCCGGCGACAGGGATCCCTTCCTGTTGATGTCCGACGCGCCCGTCGTCCTGCACGGTCGCGAGCTGGCCGGGGTGCAGGACGTCGCAGATCACGCCGGTGCGAGGTCGAGGGATTCGTCAGCCGCGAGCGCGCGGAAGCGCACCACGTCGCCGATCGCGAGGAGAGCGGCCGGTGTACGCCGTGCGTCGAAGAGGCGGAGTGCCGTCCGTCCGATCAGCTGCCAACCACCCGGCGAGACGATCGGATAGATCCCTGTCTGGCTCCCGCCGATACCAACGGTCCCCGCGGGTACTGCCGTCCGCGGCTCGGGCCGGCGCGGCGTGGCGATCTCCTCGGGCAAGCCCCCGAGATACGCGAACCCCGGCGCGAAGCCGAGCATGTACACGCGATATGTCGCGGTACAGTGCAGCCTAACGACCTCCTCCGGCCGCAGCCCGTGAGCCGCGGCAACCGCGTCGAGGTCGGGTCCGTCAGCGCCGCCATAGCGCACTGGTATCTCCACGGTCCGTGGCGCCGGCAGCGCGTCTGCCTCGACATCCGCCAGCACAGCGCGCACCCGATCGGCGAATCGCTCATACGGCGATCGCTGCTCACGTCCTCGTACATCGGCCGGCACGCGGCTCGGCTCGTAGTGCACTGCCACGCTCGCGAACGCCGGCACGAGCTCGATCGTGCCCGGCACCTGATGCGCGGCCAGCCGCGCATACACCGCCCGCACGAGCCGGTGTGTCGCCTCGTCGATGCTTGTACCGAGGTGGACGAGAAGGGCACGATCGCCCAGTGGAGCTAGTCGCATTCCGATCAAGGAACGACGACCTCGCGCCCGAGCGCGGTCTCGGCGAGTGCCAGGAGCTGCGCCTCGGAGCCGGGCGTCGGCACCGGCTCGGCGCGCTCGTAGCGGCCGTCCGATCGCAGCAGCCACGCGGATGCGTCGTTCAGCTCGCGCTCGAGAATTTGCTCCAGCCGGCGCCGGCAGGTTGGATCATCGATAGGCGCGACGACCTCGATCCGGCGCCGGACGTTGCGCGCGCGCCAGTCCGCCGAGCCGATGAGATATTCGTCATCACCGCCATTGGCGAAGTGATAGATCCGCGCGTGCTCGAGAAAGCGCCCGACAATGCTCGTTACGCGAATCCGCTCCGACAGGTTCGGCACACCGGGGCGCAGGAGACAGAGCCCACGCACGATCAGATCGATGTCCACCCCAGCCTGGGACGCCTCATACAGCGAGTCGATCAGCTCGATGTCGGAGATGCCGTTCAGCTTGAGGCGGATACGGCCGCCGCGTCCCTCGCGCGCGTGCGCGATCTCCCGCTGCACGCGCGCGAGCAGCGCGGACAGCAATTGGTGTGGTGCGACGAGCAGCCGGCGATAGGTCCCGCGCGGCCACTGCGAGGAGCCGGTGAGCTCGTTGAACAGATCGCTCACGTCAGCCGTCAGCTCCTCGTCGGCGGTAAAGAGCCCCAGGTCCGTGTAGACGCGCGCGTTCGCCGCGTGGTAGTTGCCCGTGCTCAGCTGCGCGTACTTGCGCACGCCGTCGCCTTCCCGCCTGACGACGAGAATCATCTTCGCGTGGTTCTTGAGCCCGACGAGACCATGGATGACGTGAGCACCGGCGCTCGTCAGGCGGCGCGCCCACTGCGCGTTCCGCTCCTCGTCGAAGCGCGCCTTGAGCTCGACGAAGGTGACGACCTCCTTCCCCGCTTCCGCCGCGCGCACGAGGGTGTCAACGATCGGCGAGCTCCCACCCGCCCGGTAAAGCGTCGCCTTGATCGTGATCACCGCCGGATCGTCCGCGGCTTCGTTGAGAAAACGCTGAACCGTCGCGTCGAAGTCCTCGTACGGCAGGTGCACGAGTCGATCCAGGTCGCGGACGGCGTCGACGATGGTCTCGTCCTCGCGAAACGGTGTGAGCGGCTGGAATGGTGGAAATCGCAGCTCGGGCATCGGCAGGTCGGCGAGCTCACGCAGGGCAGCGAAGTCGACCAGCGGTGACGCCTCGTACACGTCCGAAGGGCCGAGGAGCAGCTGTTCGCCTCCGGCGTCAAGGCGAAGCTCCTGCAGGAGCATCCCGCGCAGCTGCTGCGGCATCGACCGCTCCACTTCGACCCTAACGATTGGATTCGTCAGGCGACGCCGCGCATCCTCCTCGATCGCCTGGAGCAGATTTCCCGACTCAGCTTCGTTGACATCGAGCTCGCCGGCGCGCGTCGCGCGAAACACATGCGCCTGGATTACGGCGCGACCGGGATAGAGCGCATCGATCTCGTCGCGCACGAGCTCCTCGATCGGCACGAACGAGCTCGCATCGGGAACAGGTACGAAACGCGGCAGCGATGGTGGAATGCGGAGCGACGCGAGATGAAGAGGACCCGTCTGCGGATCCTTGATGACAACGAGGAGCGAGAGCGCGCCGCTCGCGACGCGCGGGGCCGGGTAACCGGGCGCCTCCGTAATCGCGTGCGGCGTGAGCGCCGGCTGGATCGCCGTGCGGTAGTACTCGCGCAGCTTGAGCCGCGCCGGTGGATCGACCTCATCGAGACGCACGACACCGGCACCGTGCGCGGCGAGCTCGCCGAGCACCTGCGTGCAGGCGTGCTCCTGGCGACGGGTGAGCGCCTCGATGCGCTCGCGCAGATCCGCGAGCTGCTCGTCGGGCGTCCGCTCGGCGACGCTCCGCTCGCCCGTGACTGCGAGCGCGCGCCGCTTGAGCGCGCTCACCCGCACCATGAACAGCTCGTCGAGATTCATCGACACGATCGCGACGTACCGCACGCGCTCGAGCAGCGGCGTGCGGGCGTCTTCCGCCATCGCCAGCACGCGAGAGTTGAACTCGAGCAGGCTCCGGCTGCCGTCGAGCAGCCGCTCGGTGCCGGCGAGATACTCGTTAGGCGACGAGGGCCGCCGGGGCTTCGCGGGCGCGGACTCACTCGACGCGTCGCCCGGAGCGCGCTCGGATGACGACGTCGCCATCGCGGCACGCGTCGCGAGCGCGCCTGCGCGCGCGGCCACGAGCAGCGCCGCGATCGTCGCCGAGTCGGTGAGGTCGGTCGTGCCGGCGCGCGTCGTCAGCTCCTCCACCGAGAGCCACTCGATGGGCGTGGCGGGTGCGTCGTGATGCCGTCGCTGGCGACCGGCCGACCAGACCTC
>C688J18823_10000229_pt1 | contig 32076 bp, 28 predicted proteins | sample HopSoiMetagenom1_FD_18823 | JGI IMG/M metagenome (IMG submission 18823) | reverse complement strand
GTAAATGTATATGCAAAATCTACCTATTGGCTAGAAGTGGGTGCTTTGGTTCCTTTTGGATTTTCATGGCTGGTGAAAGGTGGTTTTATTTTAACAGATGAAGACGAACCGAGTACAGTTGAACAAGCAAAAAGTTTAGTGACAAAGGGCAGGTTGGTTAAAAGTAAAAAAGAATAAGGAATCCCTTATTCTTTTTTATTAAAATTTATTTCAAAATCGGCAATATCACATTTGAATTGTGATAAATACGAACTGTTGCTTTTTTGAAATCCTTTTCTTTCGCTTTATAAATGTTTACAAACTGCTGTGGGTTTCTGTCAACCAGCGGAAACCAGGTGCTTTGAATTTGTATCATCAGTTTATGCCCTTTCTTAAATGTATGGGCAATATCGGGCATCGCATATTTTACAGTAGTAATTTTTCCAGGAATAAATGCTTCTGGTTTTTCGAAACTATTCCGGAACCGTCCTCTCATTACTTCTCCTCTTACCAGCATTTGATATCCTTGCATCATATAATTTTTTCCATTTCCTTTTACAGAATCCGGATAGCTAAAATCATCAGGGAATACATCAATAATTTTTACAATAAAATCCATATCGGTGCCAGTGATGGATACAATTAAACTAGCAGTTAAAGGCCCGGCAAGCGTGAGGTCCTCTTTTAGCAATTCTGTTTCATAGGTTAAAACATCTGGCCGCTGTGCAGCAAAACGCTGATCGTCATTCATGTATTCAATAGTGCGCCCATCATGTACTCCTTCGTTATACGGTACAGGATGATTCGGATCACTCACATATTCGTCAAAGTACTGTTCTGCAGCAACCTCTTTGTTAAAAGATAAATTACCCTCTTGCGCAATATAATGTTGTGAAATATAAATGGGTTGATAGCTGACATTCGCCGGCGGCCATTGTTCAAATTTTTTCCAGTTATTTTCTCCTGTAAAAAATACCGTTGCTTCGCTAAGCGTATTACTTCCTTTTCCTTTCAAATAATAATTAAAAAAAGGAAGTTCAATTGTTTGCTGATACCAGGTACTTGTTTTGCTTCCAAAGCGAATATTGCCTAAAAAGGATCCATCATTTCGTGCCCACTGTCCGTGCGACCAGGGACCGATTACCAGTTTGGAAATTGTTGCCGGGCTTTGCTTTTCAGTTGCTTTATAACAGTTCCATGCGCCATAACAATCTTCCGCATCAAATAAACCACCTACCCAGAGCATGGCGGGTTTTATATCATAAAGAGCAGTTCGTGCATTTCTTGCTTTCCAGAATTCATCCAGGTTGGGATGTTCTATTACCAGCTTCCAAAATGTTGAACTATCACCTACAAGTTTAGTGAGATTGGCAAGTGTTGCCTCTTTTAAAAAAAAGCTGTAATTATCTTTAATGGGATAATTATAAGGTTTGCTAAAAGTTTTAACCTGCCCTTTCGTGTCTTTTCCATACGACATATAAAAATCAAAATTATCCATTTCAAAGAAAGCCCCATTGTGATGAACATCATCACCCATAAACCAATCGGTAACGGGAGCTTGCGGACTTACTGCCTTTAATGCAGGGTGCCCGCAGGCAGAAGCCATTGTTGCAAAAAAACCGGGAGAAGAAACACCAACTACACCTACATTGCCATTATTGCCGGGAGTGTTTTTTACCAGCCAGTCAATTGCATCATACGCATCACTGGCTTCATCAATGTCTGTACTCGTTTTGTTTTTAATAAAGGGGCGAACCTCTTCATGTATACCTTCACTCATAAATTTACCTCTCACATCCTGAAATACCATGATGTATTTTTCTTTCACATAATTTAAAAAATAAGCGCTGCGCCATAGTGGTGTCAATTTGTCTTCGCCATAGGGCATACAGGAATAAGGTGTACGTCTCAGCAGGATTGGATGCTTTTCCATGCTGTCTTTTGGAATAAGCAGTGACGTAAAGAGTTTGATACCATCTCTCATGGGAATCATTACTTCCTTTTTATAGTAGTTGTTTTCAAACCAGAGGCTATCCGCATTTTGAGCAGTGGCTGCTGAGAAAATAAAAATAAATAAAGCGATAAAATAAACTGTGTTTTTCATTATTTAATTTTTGAAGAATAAAATTATTTATTTCTCCTCTTAGTGACCTTACCGTTAACTAAAATAAATACCGTTACCTAAAAAACATTTATTTATTGAGAAATTGATTTTTTTAAATGTATCCATACATTTTTGGGGTACATCGTAAAGGCAAATTCTTCTGTTACTTCTTCCTTATCAACGGCAAATGTTATATCAAAATTTTTACAAATCATGGAGGTTACACAAATCATTTCCTGCATTGCTAAATTTTTGCCGGGACAAAATCGTGGTCCTGCTCCAAATACCTGTATCACTTCCGGCTTATGGACAGCGTGGTGTGGACAGCCTTCAGCTTTTGCCAACCAACGCTCCGGATAAAATAAATCAGGATTCGTAAAATTATCGGGATGTGTTTGTGCCACCTTATTTTGTAACATGACAGTCATTCCTTTTTTTATTTGTAGTCCGTTCAATTCTACATCTTCCAATGCTTCATGGTATAAAGTAGGTGTTACAGGTTTTAAACGCATAGCTTCCAGTGCAACGGCTTCTGTGTATTTTAAAAGTGCAAGCTGTTCATAATGTTCGGGAAGCTCGTTCGCTCCATAAACTGCTATTGCTTCCGTACGGATTTTTTTTACCATTTCCGGATGTTGTGCAAGGAAATAAATGATCCAGGAAATGGAATTGGAAGTAGTATCTTCTCCGGCTAGTAACATGGTAAAAACGTTTCCTATAATTTCCTTATCTGAAAAACTTCCATCTTTTTCTTGCTCTACCAATAAAGCTTCTAAAAAATTAGCAGGTTTTTCTTTTAATGCAGGTTCAGCATTTAATCGACTTTTAGCATCCAGTATAAACTGCTGAATGCTTTTGAAAATAATTTCCAATGCGTTATCCAGCTCTTTGTCTTTTTTTGATTTAATTACTCTCCAGATGGGAAGAGGGGATGTAATACGGGAATTAATCATTGGAAATATTTTTTCCAATTGTTTTTGTATGACCTCATCTTTCTTTTCAATCGTATTCATTGGATAACCAAAAGCAAGGGTGCTGGTAATATCAACTGTTAACCGCATCATTTCCACCTGTACCTCTATTTTGCTTTTTTCTGATTCCAATTTCAACCAGTTGTTTAACAAGCGTTGAGAAACGAGTTTAACAATCGGAAAATAAGAAGGCATATTTTTTACGTTCAATGCTTCGCTTGTAATTTTACGGTGCTTTTTCCAACTTTCTCCCTCGGCATTAAATACACCTGTAATTCCCATTTCTTCCATCACTTCACTTATTTTAGAAAAACGACGAAATTTATTCGGGCGAAGTTTTAAGATCTGTGAATTAAGTTGTTGATCAGCACTGATAATAAATCGTTTTGTCAATAACCGGATCTGGAATAGTGTTCCACTTTCTTTTACCCAGTCTTCCAGTACCTGGTGCTTATTGCTACGATTAAAAGCGGAAAGATGTCCTAGTATAAATTTGCCTTTAGGCGATGGGAGATCTTTTATTGTTTTTATGGCCATTTGTTAATGAATTATATTTCAGTTAATTGTTTTGCCGGCAAATTTTAATAAAATTATTCTTTTTAAGCCTGACAAAATACAATTTTACTAAATATAAAATCATTGTATTGATGCTGTGTCATTTCGGACGGTCGCCCCGAAAGACACAGCACACATCTGATAATTTACACAGAAATTTTCCCTTCAACAGCATCACTTGCATTTTTGCCCGTAATTGCTCCAATCAGCATTCCTGCAAACTGAATAATTTTACCATGTTTCGTATCCCAATAGTGCCCGTCTTTTGGTGTAAAGCGAATGATGGTGACATTCGGATCTTCTTTTCCATCGAACCAATTGTTTGCAATGGAGTTGTACAATTCATCAATTTTATGCTGATCGCGAAAAATTTCTGCGGTTCCATACAAGGTCATGTATTCATTATCCCCATCATTGGAAAAGGTGAGTTGCATCTCATTTGAGGCAATTATTTCCTTATTTTTATTGGAGTTTTTATGACTTAGGAAATATAATTTCCCATCGTCTCCAATTTTATTGACACTCATTGGTCGTGTACAGATGGGTCTTTTGTTCAAATCAGTATGCATTTGACAGCTACGTACATGTCCGGCTATTTCTTTAATTTTTTTCAAGGCCGCTGCACCTTGAATGTTTTCTTGTGTATCGCTCATAAGTATAAAATTTTAGTTTGATACGATAGTTAAAATTTTATGCCAGATTCGAAGTGTGATTAAAATTGTAGGTATCTTTAGAGAAGAAAAATTATTGGTTTATGCCAAAACGTACTGTATCCTCCTTCACACGTTTCGATCATTCAAATTTTCAGTCCCTTTGCAATGCCCTTGCAAAAAAAGATAAGGAGCTAAAACATGTTCTGAAAACATATGGATACCCTCCCTTATGGTCAAGACCCAACACGTTTGAATCGTTGATTCACATTATTTTGGAGCAACAAGTTTCGCTGGCTTCAGCATTGGCTGCACTTAATAAATTAAAAGAAAAAATAATTGAGGTCTCGCCGGCTAATCTTTTAGAGCTTTCGGATGAGGAATTGAGAGCCTGTTATTTTAGCCGTCAGAAAACAGCTTACGCCAGGCACCTTGCCGAATCTATTATAAATGGGAACTTATCGCTTGAAAAATTGGCTTTTTTAAACGATGATGAAATAAGGACACAGCTTAGCGCGATTAAAGGAATCGGTAATTGGACCGTCGACATTTACTTGATCTTTATTTTGCAGCATGCAGATGTTTTTCCATTGGGGGATCTGGCAGCAGTGAATGCATTGAAGACGTTAAAAAAATTACCGCCGAACACCAGCAAAGAAGAAATTTTACGAATAGCAGAAAAATGGAAATCCTATCGAACGATTGCGGTGATGATGTTATGGCACTTTTATTTAGAAGAACGCAAACCCTTGGATAAACGAGCAGCAGGATTAACATCGAATTCTTTTTTAACTGTTTTAATTCCAGTTTTTATTATTATCTTTTCACCTTATACATAGCACTGTTTAAATTTTTTTAATCAATCAACTATGATAAACCAAAAATCCTTTTTCAGATTATTTATTTATCTGGGATTTATTTGCTTCGCTTTCCGTACTTCTGCCCAAAATCAAAAATTAGATAGTTTAAAAACACTTTTCAAAAACTATCCCTCTAAGACGGATATAAAAGCTGCAACCTTACTGCTTTCTATTTGCGACCAAGCAGGCAATGAAAAAAACAGAAAGGAATTATTGGAACAATACGTTCCTTCATTATTAGCAATCTCCGAACAATTAAAATTTGAAAAAGGTCGGGCTTATGCATTGTTCTATATGAGCAATATCAAAAGTCTGAATCGCGAAAATGATAAAGCAATTGATTATATGCAGGAGTCGTTAAAAGCGATGCAAGATATAAAAGATAAAGCTGGTTACGCGAATAGTCTTAAGGAACTTTCCCGATTAAAGGGCGTGGTAAATAAACGTGAAGAAGCTATTCAGGATAATTTAAAGGCCATTCAAATCTATCAGGAACTCAAGGATACAACCAATATTTCCAGCTGTCTGATGCTTATCGGTACGATTTACGATCGTATTGGCAATTATGAACAAGCACTGACTTATTTTTATAAAACTCTTTACTACTCAGAAGCAATGGGGGATAAAAACAGAACCTGTGAGGGTTACATCTGTATTGGAATTGTTTTTTACGAGCAAAACAAATTTAAAGAGTCTATCATCGAAATGAACAAAGCGGAAGTAGCAGGTGGCAGTGAAATTAGTGCACAGAATTTAATCTACATCTATAATAACATTGCCATCGCGTATGCAGGTTTAAAAGACCTCAAAAAAGCATTGGAGTATCAATTTAAGTCCCTTAAAATTAGTGAGAGAATTGAAGATCAGCAAGGATATGTAATGTCTTGCGGTAATATCGGAAACTTTTATGTTGAATTAAAGAATCCGAAAGAGGGGTTGAAATATTTTTTGCGATCAATTGAACGCGGTGAAAAAATGAATTATGGTGTGGGATTAATGTTTAGTTACAACGGTATAGGAACTTGTTATGTGGCTTTGAATCAACCTGGGATGGCTATTTCTTATTATTTAAAGGCGCTGAATAAGGCCAGGGAAACTCAGTATAAAAGCGAAGCGGGTACAGCGTATTCCCTACTTTCTAATGTGTATGAGCAGCAAAAAAATTATAAAAAGGCGTTTGAATATCATCGCTTATACGCAGATGTAAAAGACTCCATCTTAAATGAAGAAAGCTTGAAGCAAGCTGCAGAGCTGAATGTACGTTATGAAACTGATAAGAAAGCAAAGGAGATTCAACTTCTTACAAAAGATCAGGAAATAAAGGATAAAACGTTAAAAGCACAGCGCCTGGTAAGAATAGGGCTTATCAGTGGCTTGGGCCTTCTCCTTGCCTTATCCGTTTTGTTGCTGAATCGTTACCGTTTTAAACAAAGAGCTAACTTGATCTTGGAAAAACAAAAACAAGAGATCCACCAAAAAAATGTACAGATCACGGATAGCATTGATTATGCAAAAACTATACAAGAAGCGATTTTACCGGATGATGAAAAATTAAACTCACTTTTTCCTGAATATTTTATTTTGTATAAACCGAAAGCCATTGTAAGTGGCGACTTTTATTGGATTGGTAAAAAAGATAATGAAGTTATTTGTGCTCTTGCTGATTGTACGGGACATGGTGTTCCAGGTGCGTTTATGTCCTTACTCGGACATAATATTCTGGAGAATGTAATTTCACAGCCAACCGTATCCAATCCTGGTACAATACTTACTGCATTGAACCAGGAAATTGTTGCACGCTTTTCTAAAAACGAGGAATCTGCTATGCATGGAATGGATATCGCCATCATTAGTATTAATCATTCAACACAAGAATTTCAATACGCCGGAGCAAAAAATTCTGTTTATCATGTGCGTGGAAATGTGTTGAAGGAAATCAAAGCAGATAAATTTTCTGTGGGAACATTGATGAAAGATCATTCGTTGTTGGAATACACGAATCATGTAAATACACTTCAAAAAGGTGATACAATTTATTTGTTTTCTGATGGTTTCCCGGATCAAAAAGGTGGAGTGGAGAAGAAAAAATTCTTTTACCAACCTTTTAAAGATTTATTACTTGCAGTCTGTATACTCCCCCTTCAGGAACAAAAAGTGCAACTTGATCAAGTCATCACACAATGGATAGGGAAAGGTGAACAAATAGATGATATATTGGTAATGGGTATACGGTATATTTAGCAGCTTGCTGTAACCATTTTTTTGACGCAATTCCCACATTAATTGTCCATATCTACGCTCATCAAATTCAAGAGGCTTTGGCAATTTTGTTGTACTAATTTTAAAAATTAATAACGATGGATACAACAGAAAATTTACAGCAACAACTAACAGAAGTGTTTGAAACCTTCATTGCAGAATTCAGCACCATATCTACCCAACGCATCAATGCTGAACCCAAAGTGGGAAGTTGGACAATAGGACAACTCGGGCAACACGTAGTTTTGGCTACAATAGGAATAGGCGATGAGAAAAACAAATCAACTGATAGACCAGCAGACCAATTTGAGCAAAGTATTCGCGAAACATTTTTGGATTATACTCAAAAATTTAAATCACCCGAATTTATCGTACCGGAAAAAAGAGAATACAAAAAAGAAGAGCTTCTTACACAACTTAAAAATAATGAGGAGGAATTAATAAACATTGTTAAAGAAAAGAAACTGGATCATCTTTGTTTGGATATAGAATTACCTGGTTGGGGGAATTTGACGAGGTATGAATGGATAAAGCTAATCATCTACCATGTGCAGCGACATACACAACAATTGAAAAAACTAAAACAATCGTTTGACACTGCCGTGCAAATGAATTAGAAAAAAAGCCGCTTTATTCAAGCGGCTTTTTCTATTATTTATTTTTAGGTATTCGTGTTGAATCTCTACGGATGACATCAGTTGGTTGATTGTACGGTTTTGGATAACGTGTACTATCAATTGTGCCAGGCTGTTTTGTTTTCCATTGATCTTGCTTTTGAGTGAGACTATCTCTTGTTGTTGGAGAAGTCTGTGCATTTAATTGCAAACCTGCAATTAAAAGAATAAAAAAAATTGTTGCTTTCATTATTTTAAATTTAAAGTGGATAATCATTTTGTTAGACAATAAAATAAACCTAAGATCCGTGCCAATAAAAGTCTTCAGGCTCCTGTAGAAAAATTGAATCAAAAAGTATTTATTATTTCCTCTTTATTCAATAAATTCTTTTAGTCCAAATTTAGAATCGTTCATAACCAAGGTTTTAGAAAAGAAGAGCAAAAAACACAACGGTTTTTCAATTTAAAACCCTTGTGGATAAGGGTTCTCAGAAGGATAAAAAAATCTACGAATACAGTTCAATGATTTTTAATACCTTTAATACATATTGTAAGAATAAGTACTTCAGCAATTTATTAAATTTTAAAAATGAATAAGATCGGATTGGTAATTAGTGTAATGATATATTTATCTGTAAAAACTATGGTAGGTCAAACAGTTGGTGGCGATAAAGACAAGCATGGTTGCAGGATATCTGCAGGATATACATTTTCAATCATAAAAAATGAATGTGTACGTGTGTTTGAGCAACAAATACAATTGAGTGAAGTAAATCCAACAGGTACTTCATCCAGCATTTCTGCAGTTATTTTTAGTGAGGATAAAAAAAGAGCAGAGGTTTTTATTCCAGGTTCCAAGGCGGGTGTAATTCTTTCTCGTAAAGGAAAAGAAGGCAGCTATGTATGGAAGAAGGGGAAAATTTCATTGGTACCGAAAGGAAAAGGATACACCTTGTTAAAAGCAACTAAAGCAATTTTTAGTAGCGAAGGGTCCTAGAAAATTAAAGTAGGAAATCCACAAGGTGAGTATCCATAGTATCTTGTTTTTAATCGCCCAATCATTTTAATCTATCGCCGAATGAAATCTATAAATGAGTGAAAATTGCTCACTTTCATTATGGATAAAGGGTTTAAGAAGAATTAAAGTCTATAATAGATGTTGTAATTTTTCTACAAATTTATGGTAGTTTTTTATCATAACTGTTGAATATAACTTATTAACATTTCCGTCTGTATATACCATCTCTAATCGTCCTGTCGATAATACACTTATGATTACCACATAAGAAGTAAAGCCCCCAGTTTCTCAGTATAATCAACTGTTTTAAACCAGCCTTGGTTTTACGAGCGATCAAATCCTAAGCTAGGTGTAATTATAAGTAATAATGTTTAAGGGTCTTCTAGGCTGGAATAGAATAGAATATAACTTCTTTTTAGGAAAAAAATAGTTTATGTTTGAATATATGATAATTCTCTTTTAGAATTATTGTAAGAAATAATATCCCCAATTATTAACTTAAATTAATTACCATGAAAAAATTTTTTCTACCTTTTTTAACACTATTATTTTTTGCATTCAATTTTGCGAATGCACAGAATAATTCAAATGATTGTCGGTTGAAGGCTGAATTTACCTTTAAATCGGATAGTTGTACAGTAGCATACACTGATAAGAGTACCACTTCCAGTACATCAAAAATTACAAAATGGTACTGGAGTTTAGGTGATGGTAGTGTTGACTCTACAAAAAATCCTAAACATACGTATAAACGTTCAGGACGTTATGAAGTATGTTTATCCGTTGTAGCTGTTAATGCTGCTGGAAAAAAATGTGTTGACAAAGCATGTCATACAATCGAAGTAAAAGGTTGCGGAAGCATAATCGATTCAACACGTTGTCGTCTATCTGCAAAATTTGATGTTAAGGTTGATAGCTGTACTGTAACATTAGCAGATCATAGTGCTGCTGAAACAGGTACAAAACTTTCAAGCTGGAAATGGACATTTGGCGATGGAGATTCATCAAACGTTCAAAATCCAACACATAAATTTGCACACTCTGGCCATTACAGTGTTTGTTTAACAGTTACAGGTATAAATTTATTAGGTAAAAAATGTTTTGACAGAGAATGTCGAGAAGTGGAAATAAGAGGATGTGGAATTGATTCGTCACGTTGCCACTTATCAGCAAGATTTAAAGCAAAAAAAGATAGCTGTACAGTAACATTTGCGGATAGCAGTTATGCTTCTTCCGGAAATACAATCACTGGCTGGAAATGGAGCTTTGGAGATGGAGATTCTTCTAAGGTTAAAAATCCTTCACATGTATACAAACACTCAGGTCACTACTTGGTATGTTTAACGATCACGGGTAAAAGCTTATCTGGTAAAGTTTGCTACGACAGAGAATGCCATGAAATTGAAGTAAAAGGTTGTGGAAGTGTAATCGATTCAACACGTTGCCATTTATCAGCAAAATTTGAATCCAAAAGAGACAGCTGCACCGTTGCATTTGTAGACCATAGCGCTGCCTTAACGGGAACAACAATCACAGGCTGGAAATGGACTTTTGGTGATGGTGATTCAGCTAACGTTCAAAACCCATCGCATACCTACAAACGCTCTGGTCATTACTGGGCATGTTTAACCATCACTGGTAAAAATGCAGCAGGTAAAGTTTGTTTCGACAGAGAGTGTCATCAAATTGAAGTAAGAGGTTGTGGAAGTGCAATCGATTCGACACGTTGCCGTTTATCAGCAAAATATGAATTGAAAACAGATAGTTGTACTGTTGCATTTGTAGATCATAGCACTACATTAACAGGAACTACAATTACTGGTTGGAAATGGCATTTTGGTGATGGTGATACATCTATTGTTCAAAACCCATCACACGTTTACCCGAACTCTGGAAATTATTTTGTTTGCTTAACCATTACCGGTGTAAATGCAGCAGGAAAAAAATGCATCGACAGAGAATGTCGTCGTGTGTTTATAAAAGGTTGTAAAATTGATTCAGCAGCTTGTCGTCTATCTGCAAAATTTGATGAAGAAAAAGACAGCTTGACTGTAAAATACAAAGATCAAAGTGTTTCCATATCTGGTACAACAATTACAAAATGGCATTGGTCATTTGGAGATGGAACAATTGACTCTGTTCAAAATCCTACACATATCTACAAAAAAGCAGGTGTATATAAAGTATGCTTAGTTATTATTGGTGTGAATTTACTTGGTAAAGAATGTAAAGACATGGAATGCGAAAACGTAACAGTTGGTCGTCATCACAGAGATGATGAGGCTGAAGGTGCAAGTAGTATCTCATCCTTACAATTGTATCCAAACCCTGCTACCGAAGCAGTGAATATCAACTTTAGAGTTGAAACTGCAGGTCAAGTTAACATTACTGTAACAGACATTCAAGGAAGAATTCTTGCTGTTGTTCAGGATGCAAACATGGCAGTAGGTACGCACAATGTTGAATGGAATGTGAATGTAAACTCCGGTTTATATTTAATTACAATCAAAACAGCAGCTGGTATCGAACAAAAACAATTGCTAATACAAAAACAATAATCAAAATAATTATGTGTTAATCCAAAACGGCTGTCACGAAAGTGATGGCCGTTTTTTTTATAATCTAAACTCCACTTCCTTATCCGGATTCACCAACTTCTCTGTTTGCTCCTTCTCATTCCAGGTAACATGAATGAGATTGGTTTGATCTGGCAAAAAATCATAAAGAAGAGAATTGCTAACATTTAGTTTAACAGGACTTGCAGCTTTTACACTGATAGTGGATTCTAAGTAAAACCAAGTCACCTCATTTTCAACTTCAAAACCAATTAAATGAAGCGGAGTTGAAATACCGTTGATCATAATTTTAAACCGTTCATGTAAATAGGTTTCTACCTGCAGTTGAACAGTCTTGTTTTTTTCAGAACTGCCGAGATCTACTTTGTTGTGGTTGAGTTTGAACAAGGCATCCGTTACGTCATCTGTAAATAGCTTGCAGCTGAGTTCAAGGCTTTTTTTCTGTGTATCCACCTTCAGTTCAGAGAGACTAAAGTAATACCGATGAGCGATTGTGAACGAATAAACCAACAATAACAATCCCAATCCTGTTGGGATAATTAAATTCTTTTTTATATACTTGCTATACCCCATAGCCACAAAAATAACAAATTTGCATAACTTTTACATTTGGTTTTCTACGGGCGTTTCGCATATCCTTAATTGGGAGGCATACGATCATGTGTTGTTTCTCTTCGCATTGTGCTGCATATATATATTCCGCCAATGGAAAAAAATGCTCATTCTGATTACAGCATTTACAGTAGGTCATAGCTTAACACTCGCATTGTGTGTATTGCATGTATTTACAGTGAATACAGCCATAGTAGAATTTTTAATTGCAGTGACCATTATTGCTACCTGCTTATACAATATTAAAATCCGCAAGGATATAGAAACAACAAAACGATCGAGTGCATACATCATGGCTGCTATTTTTGGGCTCATTCATGGATTAGGTTTTGCCAGAGTGTTACAAGAAATGCTTTCTGATTCAAGTGTTTTATTGCCCCTTTTCTCTTTCAATATCGGATTGGAGGTAGGTCAGTTCATTGTTGTGATTACCTTATTATTGATTACACATGTGGTCAGAGGTGTTTTCCAGTTGAAACAAAGCACCCTGAATTTTTTTATTTCAACAGCAATTGCCAGTATCGCATTGATTGTTGCAATTATCAGGTTTATAGATATGTTCCATCATTAAATAAATTTTGTTATGAAGCAAGCAGTACTCACTCTCTTTGTATTTGTTAGTTGTAATTGGGCAGTTGCCCAGAATATTCAAAACAATCCACAATCGAATCATGGAAATAAATTCGAACAGCTCGGTACCATTCTACCGGATGCCAACGATTTTCGTTCGGCCTCGGGTGCTCCAGGCAATGCGTATTGGCAGCAACGTGCAGACTATGACATCGATGCATTTTTAAATGAAAAAGAATTGATACTTGAAGGCAGCGAACAGGTCACTTATTTTAATAATTCTCCGGATGTATTAAGTTATTTATGGTTACAGCTGGATGAGAATGAACATAAGTCCAGTTCTGATGCTAACAATTTTGATGGTGGCAAACTTTCACAACCAATTACCGATATTCAATTACAGGATTTAGATGCAGCAAAAAAATTAAGTGGGTTAGGTGTAAATATTATTAGCGTTACCGATGCGCTTGGAATACCGTTGCATTATATCATCAACAATACAATGATGCGTATTGATTTATCAACGGCATTAAAACCAAAACAACAGCTTGTATTTAAAATAAAATGGAACTATAAAATTCCTGAACGCATCATAAAAGGTGGTCGAGGTGGCTGCGAATTTTTTGAAGCGGATGGAAATTATACTTTTACAATGAGCCAATGGTATCCACGTATGTGCGTGTATAGTGATTATCAGGGATGGAACAATAAACAGTTTACCGGAAGAGGCGAATTTGCACTCACCTTTGGAAATTTTAAAGTTCGTATGAAGGTCCCTGCTGATCACATGGTAGGAGCTACCGGTGTTTGTAATAATTTGCAACTGGTATTATCACCGGCACAATATACAAAATGGATGCAGTCAAAAACGGCAGATAAGCCTATCGAAATAGGAACATTGGAAGAAGCGAAATCAAAAGAAAAAAATCCCGATCATACCAATTTTAAAACCTGGAGTTTTAGTGCAGAAAATGTACGTGATTTTGCCTGGACAAGCTCCCGTAAATTTGTATGGGATGCAATGGGTGTAAAACAGGATGGTAAAACAGTAATGTGTATGAGTTATTATCCGAAGGAAGCGTATGCGTTATACAATCGTTATTCAACAAAAGTTGTGGCGCATACGATACGCACGTATTCAAAATACACAATACCTTATCCGTATCCAACAGCCATCAGCGTAGAAGCAGCAAATGGAATGGAGTATCCGATGATTTGCTTTAACTATGGCAGAACCGAACCGGATGGAAGCTATTCCGAGCGAATTAAAAATGGAATGATTGGCGTGGTAATTCACGAAGTGGGTCACAACTTTTTTCCAATGATTGTTAATAGTGATGAACGTCAATGGGCATGGATGGATGAAGGGGTCAATTCATTTTTACAATTTTTAACCGAACAGGAGTTTGATAATAATTTTCCTTCTCAACGCGGGCCAGCCTATAAGATTGTGGATTATATGAAACTTCCAAAAAATCAATTGGAGCCGCTCATGGTTAATACCGAGAATATTATTCAATACGGTCCTAACGCTTATGGAAAAGCATCAGCGGCATTAAATATTTTAAGAGAAACAATCATGGGACGTGAGCTGTTTGATTTTGCCTTTAAACAGTATGCACAACGTTGGGCATTTAAGCATCCCGCTCCAGCGGATTTTTTCAGGACAATGGAAGATGCATCTGCAGTTGATCTGGATTGGTTTTGGAGAGGTTGGTTTTATGATATAGATCCAGTTGATATTTCCATCGATTCGGTAAAAGGATTTTCGTTTACACATGCAACAACGGCCGTGTCAAAAATGGATACCATAAAAATCAAGAACCCAGCGGAAAATAAATTTCAACACATCACACAAATCCTCAACCGCGAAAATGGAATGAAATTTTTAGTGGACACGGATACAACTTTACGTGATTTTTATTTTTACAACAAGCCCAGTCCAAGTGATTATCCGATTATTGACATAAAAAACAGGTACAGCAAAATAAGTGTATTGTCTGATTCAGAAGCATTGGCGTATGAACACAATTTTTATTATGAAGTTCAATTCAGTAATAAAGGCGGAACCGTAATGCCCATTATTTTAAAATGGAACTATGTAGATGGAACAAGTGAGATCGAACGTATCAATGCATACATCTGGCGCAAAGACGAAAAAAAAGTAACCAAAACATTCGTAAAATTTAAGGAAGTTAAATCTATTCAGTTAGATCCCTATAAAGAGACTGCGGATATCGATGAAAAAAACAACAGCTGGCCACAAACAGAAGTAAAAACCCGTTTTGAACTGTACAAAGGAAAACGGATGAGTAGATTTGATAGTAATGATATTAATTTTATGCAGAAGAAGAGTGGGAAGTAAGATTGGAAATAATAATTAGTTCGATTGCCTATAATTTAAGTTTAATGGAACGGTCAGCTCAAAAAAGCTGACCGTTTTTTCATTCTGTATTCTTTACGCATACATTCTGAGATTGCATTTATCATCTTTGTGTGTGAAAAAAAATCAACAACATTTTCGTTTTTATACATACCTGATTATTCCTATAACCCTTGCCAACATAGAAGATAACAGATTTTAAAAAATTATTAATTAATATATTTTTTATTCTTTTTTTTAAAATAAAATAAAGATATTTGATTGTAATGCAACTACAATTGTATTATATAGTTCAATTATTTATTAATTAAAATTTTTTAACCATGAAAAAAACATCCCCCCTATCACTATTGATGGTGGTTTTTTTAGCTCTTAGTTCGATTACAAAGGCTCAGAATTCATCATCATGCAGACTTGAAGCAAAGTTTGGTTCAAAAGCGACTGTCTGTTCTGTTAGCTTTACGGACCAAAGTAAAGCTGGAAAACAATCAACCATCACGGGTTGGCATTGGAGCTTTGGCGATGGCACTGTTGACAGTGTTCAAAATCCAACACATGAGTATAAGTACTCAGGTCACTACAAGGCTTCTTTGACAATTACAGGTGTTAATGCAGCGGGTCAAACTTGTAAAGATCGAACAGACCGTGAGATTTCTGTAAGAGGTTGCGCAGCTGATTCATTACGTTGCAGGTTATCTGCTAAATTTACATATGTGAAAGATAGCAATAGTTGCACCTTGAGTTTTTCTGACTCGAGTAAGTATGCTGCCAGCACAACAATCGTTAGTCGTCATTGGAGTTTTGGCGATGGAGATACATCCAACGTAGCCAATCCAACGCACAATTATAAATATTCTGGTCATTACCAAGCGTGTTTAACAATTGTAGGTGTTAATGCAGCAGGCGAAAGATGTTTCGACAGAGAGTGTCACACAATTATTTTGAAAGGTTGTCCGGACGACTCATTACGTTGCAGAGTTTCTGCAAGATTTAAAATAGTGAGAGATAGCACCAGCTGTAATGTAAGCCTCTATGATTCAAGCAGAGTAGCTCCAAGTACAACTGCTACATACAAATGGTCTTTTGGAGATGGTGATACATCCATCGTTCAAAATCCAACACATGCGTATAAATATTCTGGTCGCTATAATATATGCTTAACAATTACAGGTGTTAATGCAGCAGGCGAAACATGTGTTGACAGAGAATGCCGTGCAATTACATTAAGAGGTTGTGCAGGCGATTCATTACGTTGCCGTTTATCTGCTCGATTCAACTATGTAAAAGACAGCGCTAGTTGTAATGTAAGCTTCTCCGATTCAAGTAAAATAGCTTCCAGCACTGACGTTGTTAGTTATCACTGGAGTTTCGGCGATGGAGATACATCCAATGTTCAAAATCCATCACATGCGTACAAATATTCTGGTCACTATAGAGCTTGTTTAACCATTAGAGGTGTGAATGACGCAGGTGAAACTTGCAGAGATACAGAATGTCATGATGTGGTATTAAGAGGTTGTCCAAGCGATTCATTGCGTTGCAGATTGTCGGCTAAATTTGATTACACGGCAGACAGTACAAGTGTAGTATTCCATGATTCTAGTAAAGTAGCATCCAGCACCACAGTTACAAAATGGTACTGGAGTTTTGGTGATGGATCTGTTGACAGTGTTCAAAATCCAACGCATGCGTATGCAAGCAAAGGACGTTACCAAGTATGCTTAACAATTGTAGGTGTTAACGCAGCAGGTGAAACATGCAGAGACAGAGAATGTCGTACACTAAATGTTAGAAGCAAACGTGAAGGTTTACTTGAAGATATGAATGTTGCATTATATCCAAACCCAGCTAAAGATGTGGTAAACATTAGTTTCGAAATGGCGAAAGAAGGTCAAGCAAATATTAGTGTTACAGATATTCAGGGAAGAAAATTATTTGTTGTGAAAGAAGGGTATTTCAACAAAGGAGAACACAATCTGAATTGGAATGTTAATGTACCAACAGGTTGGTACTTCATTACTGTACAAACAGATGTTGCTGTAGAGCACAAACAAGTGTTTATACAAAAATAAATAGTAGTTTAGTAATTGGGAAAAGAAGACGGTCGCTGCAAAGCGACCGTCTTCTTTGTTTTGTATACTAAATCAGATTCCTTAATCCCAGAGGGATCACATATCTATAGGAATTAATATGGCTTACGGCTAAGCTGTGTCGGTAGCTTTATGTGTAAAGTCCATACACCATAAAAAAGCTTCCCCGTTTCCGAGAAAGCTTTCTTAAGATATAACTACTCTAGTCACCCCTCTCGTTTTCAAGGAGAGGCGCCGGAGGTGAGGTTAGTACGTCCCTTTTGCTTTAATACCTAATTCTACTTTTTCCAAAGCAGTGATATAAGCAGCTAAGCGCATGGTTGTTTTATATTTTTCTGCATTTCTCCAAACGTGGTCAAATGCTGTATTCATAGAAACATCATGTCTTTCGTTTACTTCTGATTCTGGCCAGTAGTGACCTGAATTATTTTGTACCCATTCGAAATAAGAAACAGTAACACCGCCACCATTTGCTAAAATATCTGGTACAACAATTATTTTCTTCTCTTGTAAAATCGCATCTGCTTCAGCAGTTGTTGGTCCGTTAGCACCTTCAACGATAAGTTTCGCCTTGATTTTATGAGCATTGTCTTCTGTAATAACATTTTGAATTGCAGCTGGAATAAGGATATCAACATCAGCAGTTAAGAATTCTTCTGTGCTAACTTCTTTACCACCTTTAAATCCTTTTAAGATACCACCGTTTTTCTTAGCATACTCCAATGCTTCTTTTACATTGATACCTGATTCATTATAAAATGAACCGGTATGATCTGAAATACCTTTGATCGTAATTCCTTGTTCTGCTAACAAACGATCAGTATGAGAACCTACGTTTCCGAAACCTTGAACAACAGCAGTTGCTTTTTTCGGATCAATGTTCATTTTCTTCAAAGCTGCAAGTGTTGCAACCATAACACCACGGCCAGTAGCGGCATCACGACCAAGTGATCCACCTAAACCAACTGGTTTACCGGTAGTAACACCAGGATAATTTCCACGGTGTACTTTATTGTATGCATCAAGTAACCAAGCCATTTCACGTCCGCTGGTTCCCATATCTGGTGCAGGAATATCTTTGTGTGGACCAAACACATCTGCCATAGCAACTGTATATGCTTTTGTCAAACGCTCCAATTCACCTACACTTAATTTTTTAGGATCGCATTTAATACCGCCTTTACCACCACCGTAAGGTAGGTTGGCAACTGCACATTTAAAAGTCATCCAAGCGGATAGTGCTTTTACTTCATCATCACAAACATCCATTGCGTAACGAATACCTCCTTTTGAAGGGCCTAAAATGGTTGAGTGAACAGTACGGAAACCTTCGAAAATTTCAATCTTGCCATTGTCCATTGTAATTGGAAGGCTTACTTTTACCTGTTTTTGCGGGTTGCGTAATACATTCGCCACTTCTTCTGATAAACCATAAATTTTTGCCGCCACATCTAATCTTGCAAGAACCGCATCAAACATGCTTTCATGTTGTTCTACTGCTTTGGTGTTTGTCTTTGTTGTCATAGTTTTTTAATTAAGTTCCTTGTTATAAAAATGGTTTTAAAGAGAACAAAAGTCCGCGAATTTAAAAAAAATAATAAAGTCAGCGAAAACTTATCGTTAAATCTCCCTTTTGGGTCGTTTTTCTTCTACATTTATAGATAAATATTTTTAATGAGGTACAAATAAGTGAATACAAAAGGGGTAGCCATCAAAAGGCTGTCAAAACGGTCTAAAATCCCACCATGACCGGGTAAAATAGAGCCAGAGTCTTTCACATTAATGCTCCGTTTATAAAGTGACTCTACCAAATCGCCTAAAGTCCCGATAATAATCAAAATGGTGGCTATCACCATCCAATCTCTTAAGTGAATAATTGTAAACCAGTCGGCCATTAAAAATGCAACAATATAGCTCAAAATCGCGCCTCCAATGCTTCCTTCCCAGCTTTTTCCTGGCGAAACCCTTGGAAACAGCTTATTTTTGCCAAGCAGTGACCCCGTAATGTAAGCACCAGTATCATTGCTCCAAAGAATGAAGAAAAAGCCATATAATATCTGAGGACTATAATTACCCTTGCAGGTAAGGATATAATTCAGCAAGGTAAAGGGTACCCCGACATAAATAATCCCTAAAATGGTAAAAGCAATGTTTCGGAAGGGTTCTTTCTTTTTCCGATAGAGTTCAAGAATGAAAATCAAAAAAACAAAAGGTAAAATAAAAAGTAAAACACGAATATTTACCTGATACATCGTATAAATAGCATTCGTAAGGAATAGGATTCCAGCTGCAATCGCACCTATTAATTTTTGTGGCGATGTACTTCCATCCTTTTCAGCCAATTTATAAAACTCAAGAGTGCCCAATATGGTAACGATTGTAAATAGAACAGTAAACGTGATATCGTGGTAAGTAGCACTTAAAAGCACCAAAACAAATGCGGCAGCAGTTATTGCACGTTGGAAAAAGTTTTTCACGGATGAATAGTTTCGTTTTTACAGGTTAACATACGTAGTGATAGCGAATAAGTTATGGTAATTACGAATTACTTTCTATAGGGGTATCATCAATTAAAAAGACAAAAATCTCTTTAGGGCCATGAGCACCTTGTACCAGCGTTTTTTCAATATCGGCTGTACGGCTCGGACCTGTAATTGTAGCTATCATGGATGGTAATTGATTGTTATATTTTTCGCGGATATATTTTAAGCCATCTTTCACATGTATGAATAGCTGAGAGGTGTAAGCAATGACAATATGAAAATTGGAGTAGATGGGAAGCCGTCGTCCAGACGCTTGCTTAGATGAAATAATAATGCTTCCGGTACGCGCAATAAGGCATTCACAAAAAGTAAGGCCAATGTTGGCATTCAGCAGTTGATTTTCCTGGTCGGAAAAAGGAATGGAAGCTTTCTTTAAAAGCTCTTTAATAAGGGGCTCCAGGCAAAATACCCCATCCCACTTATTATCTTTTACGATACTGCTGAAATTTTGTATAAAATCGTTTTCATCTTCACAGAAAACGAATTTCCCATTTACATTTACAAAATTCTGAGCAAATTGAAGCTCTATTGGTTCTTCTGAATTAGTAAAAATATCAGCCTCTGTATTCACATCACCAATTTCCTGCAAGGATTTATGAATAAGCGCCTTTCGTATTTTCTTTAATATTTTTTCTTTCGACGTTGTGCTGTCCTGCATGATTTAAAATAAAGTATCCAAAGGTGTTATCTTCCCATTTTCGGATTTTTCCGAAGCAGGTGATTTTTCCTCTTTATTTTCTTTTTCTTCTGGTGGAGGCAAAGTAGAGTTCGCAGGATTTTTTTCATCCTGTTTCAATAATGGTAATTCTTCTTTATCAAAAGGGCGTTTACCAAAAATCGTTTCCAAGTCTTCCTTAAAAATTACTTCTTTCTCCAGTAATTTTTCTGCCAATAACGTTAACAACTGTTTATTTTTTGTAAGAATATCTTTTGCACGCGCATACGATGTTTCTATCATTTTGCTAACTTCTTCATCAATGGCTTCAGCTCTTTTCTCGCTATAAGGTTTGGTGAATCCATATTCATTGGCGCCTGTAGAATCATAATAGCTGACATTACCAACTCGCTCATTTAAGCCATAAATGCTAACCATTGCATAAGCTTGTTTGGTGATTTTTTCCAAATCACTTAATGCTCCGGTAGAAATTTTTCCAAAGATGATTTCTTCAGCAGCACGTCCACCAAGTGTTGCACACATTTCGTCCAGCAATTGTTCCGTTGTTGTAATCTGACGCTCTTCCGGTAAATACCAGGCGGCACCCAACGAACGACCACGTGGTACGATGGTAACTTTGATAAGCGGATGCGCATGTTCCAAGAGCCAGCTTACAGCGGCATGCCCGGCTTCATGATAAGCAATTACTTTCTTTTCATGAACGGAAATGATTTTGTTTTTCTTTTCTAAACCACCGATGATACGATCGACAGCATCCAGAAAATCTTGTTTTTCAATCACCTTTTTATCGTGACGGGCAGCAATCAAAGCTGCTTCATTACAAATATTGGCAATATCAGCACCGGAAAAACCAGGTGTTTGTTTGGCAAGAAAATCAACATCTACAGAGGCATCCAGTTTCAATGGTTTTAAATGCACTTTGAAAATATCTTTACGTTCGTTTAAGTCTGGCATATCCACATAAATCTGACGATCAAAACGACCGGCACGCATCAGGGCTCTGTCCAGGATATCAGCACGGTTAGTAGCTGCAAGGATAATAACACCGCTATTGGTTCCAAAGCCATCCATTTCTGTCAACAACTGATTCAATGTATTTTCACGTTCATCGTTTGCACCTTGTGCTGGTGATTTACCACGGGCACGGCCAATAGCATCAATCTCATCAATAAAAATAATACAGGGTGCTTTTTCTTTTGCCTGACGGAACAAGTCGCGCACACGGGATGCACCAACTCCTACAAACATCTCCACAAAGTCAGAACCGGATAAGGAGAAGAAAGGTACTTTCGCTTCACCTGCAACCGCTTTTGCCAGCAATGTTTTACCGGTACCCGGAGGGCCCACCAATAATGCTCCTTTCGGAATTTTAGCACCGAGAATTGTATACTTTTTTGGATTTTTCAAGAAATCTACAATCTCTTTAATTTCAACTTTTGCACCTTCTAAACCAGCAACATCATTGAACGTAATATTTACGTTGGTGTCTTTATCAAATAAAGTAGCCTTTGATTTTCCGATGTTAAAGATTTGACCTCCGCCGGCTCCTCCGCCCATTCTGCGCATAATGATGATCCAAATGATGACCATAATTACAACTGGTAAGAACCAGCTTAGTGAATCCATCCAGCTTGTACGAGGATCGCTTTCGGGATAGATGCGATCATCAGGTTGGAAGCTTTTTTGTGCTTCTGTTAAATCAGCTTTAAAACTTTCAACAGAAAGAATTTTTAATTTATAGTGCGGTCCTTTCGGACGTCTTGCCAACTCATCTTTAGGGTATAGCGCAAAAAATTTTGGATCAATGTAGATTTCTGCTATTTGCTCATTAGGCACCACAACAATGCGTGTTACCTCATGCTGTTTTAGCATTTTTTCAAAAAAATCGGAAGATTTTACTTCATGTAAACCTCCACTATAACCCATTATATTTGCTGCAATAATTACAACTACAATGATTCCATAGATCCAGTAAAAATTGAAAGGTGTTTTGTTTTTCGGAAATTTATCCCTTATATTTTTATTGCCAGGCTGTTGTTGATCGCTCATCTTTTTTTATTTTTCGTATAAATTTAATCAAATGCTAATTCAGTAATATCAGCATCTGCCCAAAGTGATTCTAGATTGTAAAAGTTACGGATATGCGATTGAAAAACGTGAACCACAACGGTTACATAGTCAACCAAAATCCATTCAGAATTTTCAAACCCTTCTTTTCGATAAGGGCGTTCACCGGTAATTTTTTTTACCATCTCCTCAATAGAGCCGGCAATTGCATTTACTTGTGTGTTGGAATCGGCCTGACAAATGATAAAATAATCACAAACACGATTGTGTATATTTCTTAAATCAAGCAGCGAAATATTTTTTCCTTTTACCTCTAAAATCCCTTCTACTGCGGCATCTGCAAGTTTTCGGATTGGGTCGTTTGTTGGTACTGGTTTATATACTGTTTTCTTTCCTTCAATTGGTTTCTCTGCAACTTGTTTTGCTTGCGTTTCTTTTGTTGGAACTTCTTTTATTGGTTTTGCTACCACATCAGATTTTGTTGTGGAAGCTTTAACAGGGTTCGCTTTTTTAACAACAGGTTTTGCTTTCTTTGTAACAACTGTTTTGGCCGTTGAAGCTTTAACGGAAGAGGTTTTCTTCGGCGCTACTTTTTTCTTAGCCTTGCCCGCTGGAGCTTTAGCGGAGGAAGAAGCAACTTTCTTTGCTATAACTTTCTTGACAGGTGCTTTTTTTGCAACCGTTTTTTTCTTAGTCTTGGCCACTGAAGCTTTAGCGGAAGAAATTTTCTTTGCTACTTTCTTAGCGGCCACTTTTTTCTTGGCAACCACTTTCTTCGCTACTTTCTTTGCCACTGTTTTTTTAGCAGCTACTTTTTTAGCAGGAGTCTTCTTTTTAGAAGCCTTCTTTGAGGCTACTTTTTTAACAGTCGAACTTTTTTTAACGGGAGTGCTTTTTTTAGCTGCAGTCTTTTTGGATGAAGCTTTTTTTACAGATTTACCTGCAGGCTTACCTGCTTTTTTTTTGGTAGAAACTTCCTTTTTCTTAGTGGCCATTAACAGATTTGTGTGTTTTATTTCGTTCTTTGTAAAAATTCAGTTGACTGAGATTTTCACGCTGTACAACTTGCATAGCTATGTTGTATGAAGCACGACTTTGCAATTGCTACGTCGTACAAAGTATGAATCTGACAAAAATAACTAAATCTTTCGCATAAACTCTGAATGAAAACATTATTTATAGGGCAAAATGCTATTTATGTAAAATCACTTGCATCAACCAACACTTATGCCAGCGAACTTTTGCGCCAAATTGCGCTTTCTGAAGGCTCATTAATCTATACATTTGAGCAGGAAAAAGGAAGGGGGCAGCGTGGAAATTCATGGGAGAGCGATCCTAATAAAAATGTGACCTTGAGCCTTGTTTTGCAACCTCAGTTCTTACATCCAAAAGATCAATTTTTACTTACAAAAATTACGGCTTTAGCAGTCGCTGACTTAATGGCAGAAATTCTTCAGTCGCATGGTGTTTCCCATCAAATTAGCATCAAATGGCCGAATGATATCTATGTAAATGATAAAAAAATAGCAGGTATTCTCATTGAAAATTATTTGCGTGAGACCACCATTCAACAAGCTATTGTAGGAGTGGGAATAAACGTTAACCAGGAGGTTTTTCATAGCACCACCAATGCCATAGCCCTATTCTCATTGTGTCATAAAACAATAGACCTGCAACATTGTATCGATTTATTTTGCGAGTGTTTTGAAGCACGCTACCTGCAATTAAAAGCGAATAAACTAAAACAGCTGGATGAAGCGTATCTGAGTCTTTTGTATCGGTTGAATGAATGGAACACTTACCGTACGCCTGCACAGCAAGTGTTTGAGGGTAATATCAAAGGTGTTTCTGAAATCGGGAAATTACAAGTAGAGCTGATATCTGGAGAAATAAAGGAATTTGACTTGAAGGAGATTGTGTTTGTGTGACGCACGAGGGCTAGTGTACTACTTTATATCCTTCATTCTTTGCGCCAGCATATTAAAAAAATTCGTCAATGGCTTTACCACCATCATTTTAAGCATAGGGTTAAGTTCTGATTCAAAAACAAGCTGACCGCTACAGGTATTCGTATCTTTTTCTGTTAGAAATACAAATAGATTGAAATCGAAGGGTACTTTTCCATTTGAAGTAATACTTATTTTGGAATGTGGTGCTTTGTCGATTATTTTCATCCCAATAGTGGCCATTCCATTAATGGTAAAGGTACATTCATCAGCACTGGATTGCCAGTTGGTAACCTGTTCGGGCATTAATTTTTGAAAATTGTTGAAATTGCTTAAATAGGTGAACACGTTGGCGGCACTATTATCAATTTGAACGGTATCACTTTCTATTTTTGTTAATGACATGAGGTAATTTTTTAAAGTTAAGCTTAATGGTAAATTAATTGCTCCATACCGCAGGGTTTTCTGCCCATTTTTCCAATGATTTCAAGTCTTTATCCGTGATGTAATTAGATAATAAAGCTTGTTTAATCAGGGTGGAATAATTACTTAGCGTGATCAATTTGCAATTTGCCTTTTGAAAATTTTCAACAGAGGCTTTAAATCCATAGGTGAAAATAGCGGCCATCCCTTTTACCTCACAACCAGCATCACGTAAGGCTTCAACAGCCTTTAAACTACTTCCTCCGGTCGAAACCAAGTCTTCAATTACCACAACTGATTGTCCTTTTTCCACGATCCCTTCAATCATATTCGTCATCCCATGCTTCTTCGCTTCAGATCTTACATACACAAAGGGCAAGCCCATTTCTTGTGCAATTAAAGCACCTTGAGCGATTCCACCTGTTGCCACACCAGCTATTACCGCTGGTTTACCGAATTCTTTTATGATTGCATCAACAAATTCCTGGCGTATGTAGGTGCGAACCTTTGGATACGATAAGGTGACACGGTTATCACAATAAATAGGTGATTTCCATCCTGAAGCCCATGTAAAAGGTTTATCAGGTTGCAATTTAATTGCTTTAATTTGTAAAAGAAATTCAGCGATATTTAATGCGGCCTCTTCGTTTATTTCCATTTTGCAAATATATAAACTATAACATGACCTATGATAAAAATATTCTATCCGGAAAAAATTATATACCTCATCAAAGACAAAAAAAGGTTTGTTGAAAAGAAAAATGCTGTTCTACAAGTGATTGACTCATCAGCTGAAATGAAAAAAGTGTTTGATGAATTGATCAGCAAAAAAAGCAATAAAGAAATTTATTTCTTTAATGAAAACGAAGAACAATTGTTTGCTTACTTCTCTAAACTCTTCAAAGTTATTGATGCTGCAGGAGGTTTGGTAAGAAACGAAAAGAAACAATGGCTCTTTATTTTTCGTCATGAAAAATGGGATTTACCAAAAGGAAAATTGGAAAAAAATGAAGCCATTACTGATGCTGCTATTCGTGAAGTAGAAGAGGAGTGCGGTATAAAAGGATTAACAATCATCAAGCAATTACCTGCTTCTTATCATATTTACTTTATAAAACAACAAGCTGTCTTGAAACGTACTTATTGGTTTGAAATGGATTGTAAAGATAAATCACCATTGGTACCACAGCAGGAGGAAGGGATTACAGATGTAAAATGGTTGTCAAAAACAGATCTTAAAAAAGTATGGGACAATACGTATGAGTCTGTAAGAGATGTGATGACGTTGATTCCTTGATTTAGCGCCTCCTCTAGTCGAAATAAGTGGTAGAGGTCTTATAGGCCTTTACCATTTTAGTGACAATTATTATAATCTGTAAAAGCAGCTTTTATACTGTCTGCAGTATACCATTTGCTGTTGAATTTTAAGAATACTGCTTTGCAATCCGAAAAATAATTTTGAAAATAATTTAAATATGGCAACTCATCGTTAAATGCAACTATCGAGACAGCTGACGTACTTCCATCAGGCATAAGGGTTGCATACGATCCAATCGTGGCAACTGTCTTCGGGTTTTCATTAACAAAATTATAAGCTTTTTCCGATTGCTTTTTGAAGATGTAAACATTATCTCCGTTAAGCAAATCTCCTCTATATGAATACAAGTCGACATTTCCAGCTATTTCTTGTTTACTGAAAAAATGAATTATCTTTTTGTTAGATAAAATGCTGAAGCTTTTGTAAAAGATCCCTTGTAACCAAAAGCCAGAAATTTCATTTGGATACACTGTTTTTTCTTTACCTGCAGTATCAATCACATCCAATTGATAACGAAGGTGCTGTTCTTTCCAAGCTTGATTAGTACTCAAGAGTATGCGGCAGCTGATTTTGTTGTTGGAATGATCAAGATAAACAGTATTGATCGTATCCTTTGGACCACGGTTATGATCCATTCTGGGCTCTATTACTGGTTTTGGGTCCTCCTCATGTGGTTTATATTTAGTGTGATCTCTTACATAAAACCGAATATCACTCATTGGTATGTAATTGTTTTTTATACCTTTTTTTGTTTGATGATCATAATAGATCCAGTTCTTTTCTACTGATGTGATCTTGCACTGAAGTGAATCACCTTCTTTTGTATAAATGCGGTCAGTTAAATTCTGTGAGATAAGGTGAGAAGAACAAAAAAGGAAAAAATTAAAAATTAATTTCTTTAGAAAATTCATAATTGATAGCGTTAATTATTCTTCTTGCTTCCAATATTATGTCGTTTCGCTTTTGGTTTTACAATATCATAAAACGCACGATCAATATCTCCACTTGGACCTTCGGCAGGTGCCTGAATAAATTTACCATCCGGGTCAATTAAATAATAGCTAGGTAGGCCCTGTATTTCATATACATTCCGGATGTCATCAGGAGTATTGTCATATAAAAATGTCCAGTCAAAGGAAGGGTTTTTTGCACAGAAATTTTTTAAATCACTTGCATTTTTACTGGTCATGATACTCACAAATACAATCCGTTCACCATATTGTTTTTTTAAAGAGGGTATTACCTTCAATTGCTGCAAGCATTCGGAACAGGTATTATCAAAAAAAGTAAGATAAACGTATCGTTGGGTTCTCAATTCATCCAGGCTGATGGTTTTGCCTGTTTTATCAGGCAAACTAAAGAATGGAGCTAAAGCGCCCGGTTTTAGTTTGGAGAAGGAATTCAAGATGTTATTGGCAATCTGCTGATGGATAGTGTTTGTACTTTCTTCGGCTATCTGTTTCAAAATACCCAAAATAGAAGGTCTGCTAAATGAGTTGTCATAATAGCTTTCCAATAAACCTTTTAATAAAACCAATTCTCTGATTGTATCGTTTTTCAAAAATGGGTCCCGTTCAAGTACCAGCATCGCACCTTTAAAGCTACCTCTATTATTGATCTGGAAGAAAAGAGGTTCCCCCTTTTTCGTCAATGAAAAATTATGCAGCTTTTGTTTGAAGAAGGTGTTAAAAAAATTCATGTACTCCGGATTGTTATACTGGATAGATTTATTGAACAGGTACGTATCAAACAATTTTTGATTGCTATAGTTTGTTTTTCCTTCAAGGGAGGCAATGGAATAATCGATATAGGTATTCAGGTAATTATTTTTTACATCGTCATAGCGCTTTTGAACGGCAACTTTAAATGAATCGATTGCTGGCTTGGCTCCACGCTTAACAAAGTTTGGATAATAATAGGTTAGAAAATCATCAAAGCTTTTATCATAATCCATTGTTAATGCATTGATCTCTGTTTTGCTCTTTAATTTAATGGAGAGTTCTACATCGTGTAACAGATTTTTGTTTTGATAGGTTGTTGAATCCGGAACATGTACAATCACTTCGTAAGTATCATTGGGTTCAATGTACATGGAGGTTATACTTTTATCAACTTGTAAGGTGATGTATTGAATTTCTTTTGTATTCAGTTCCAGTAAAAAATTTCCGGCCGAGTCAATGGTAGAATAGGTAAGTTTTCGTTGGGTATGTGAAATATAATCGTTAACGGCCCATACACTTATTTCTTTGAATTCATAGGAAGGAGCACTGCCTTTAATAACGACTTGCTGTGCAATTGATAAAAATGAAAAGCAGATCACTAAAAAGAATACAATCCCGTACTTCAACTTCATGATGTTATTATTGTGCTTTCAGGTTAATTCCTTTTGGAACAAATTGGGTGGCATCGCCCCCGTTTCGAACAATATCACGCACAATTGTTGAATTTATTGCAGAAAGCTCAGGAACCGGTAAAATAAAAATAGTTTCAACTTCCGGTACCATCATTTTATTATTTTGTGCAATGGCTTTTTCAAACTCAAAATCCGCCGAAGTTCTTAATCCCCGAACGATGAAATCTGCTTTCATTTTTTTACAATACTGAACGGTAAGCCCCGTGTAGGTTTCTACTTTTACTTTCGGTTGGTTTTTAAACACTTTTTCCACCCATGCTTTTCGTTGTTCCAATGAAAAATAACTTTGCTTGCTACTGTTTTTCCCGATAGCTACAACGACTTCATCAAATAAGGGTAATACACGCTTTAGAATATCTTCATGACCAATAGTTATTGGATCAAAAGAGCCAGGAAAAATAGCAATACGTTTTTTCATGAGGGTTATAGAATGATAATGAATTACGAATTTAGTAATTTAATTACTGTAAACGTAATTTATGCAGTGGGTTTGGTGAAAATGGAAAAATTGACGTGTCCATACGTTCGCTTTTCTTTAAAATGTTCCAATGCTGATAAATCTGTATCCGGGCCATGCTCAATAATGAGCCATCCATCAGGTTTTAACAAACTTTTTTCAAACACCAGGGGAGCAATATTTTTAATTTGCTCCAACTCATAAGGAGGGTCAGCAAAAATAATATGAAAGGTACCGGACGTTTTTTTTAGAAAACTAAAAACATCCGTTTTCATCACTTTTATGGACTCCATTTTAAAAGCGGTGGCTGTTTTTTTTACAAATTCGCAACAGTTGAAATTATTGTCAACAGCCACTACTTCTATGCATCCGCGTGAAGCAAATTCATAACTGATGTTTCCGGTTCCACAAAACAGATCCAGTATTTTTAAACCATCCAGCTCAAAATAATTATTGAGGATATTGAAAATACTTTCTTTGGCAAAATCAGTGGTGGGACGTACCGGTAAATTTTTAGGTGCATGTATCACTCGTCCTTTGCTTGTTCCGCTTATAATACGCATTAGAGAATAGAAGAATTAAATAATGTATAGTAAGAATGTTTAGGTAGGGCCTGCAATTGATAGCTGTAATCAGCCGGATCGTTGCGTTCTTCAAATGCGACGTTTCGCACATACTTTTGGGTGATGAGGTGTATGGCCGAATTTTTTTCAATTTCTCCAAGTAATCGTAAATCAATTTTCTCCGGATTTAAATGCAATTGCTCGCAAACAAATAATAAATAATAAATGAAATCCTCCGTAGAGTGATGATTAAACATATTATAAAAAAGCAATTGCTTTCCATCCAGTACCACCACTTGAAAATGGGATGGTTGAATGTGTACAATCACTTTTTGAGAAGTTTGATTTTTATGCTGAGTAAGTAACGCTTCAATTAAAACGGTAGAAAAATGATGGTATCGGATATTCGAAAAAGCAAAATCAAGTTTTCCTTTTAAACAAAAGGGTAATGCAAACACATTGCGGGCATCGAGGGTTTTTAAATGATCCGTCGCAATAAATTCATCGCCTTCCAGGAATGTATTGAATTTTAAATAGGTTTTTTTTCGTTCTTCTTCATAAACAGCGGAAGGTACCAATGTAGAAAGACTATTCACAAGCAGGCAATCAACCGTATGATACTTATACTTTAAGAGCGCGCTTTGTTTGATCAGGTCTTCCATAAATGCACATACATCATCAAAACGATAGATGTGGTGAAAGCTATAGCGTTCAAAAGCAATATACTTATTGTGTGCTTTTTCATTAACACTCACCAGTATGCCATCAGTACCCACCTGTAACACCAGTTTAAAATCTTTAGTGCGGGTACTGTCAAATGCTTCATCAATTAATGAATCGGTACGTATGAATTTATGTTGTGTTTGCTCTGCCATTTACACAAAGATATATTTTTTATTTATATCGTTTGTTTACCTTTACAGAGATGAATCAGCGTGAATTTTATAACCTTTTAATTCAACAGTTTCCATTTGAAACAACAGAAGGGCAGCAAACCTTATTAGCGAAGTTGGCTGATTTTATACTGGGAAAAAATGCGGATCATATTTTCATCATAAAAGGTTATGCAGGTACAGGAAAAACAACAATTGTCCGGTCACTTGTTCAAAGCTTACCGGCTTTAAACGGCAAGACCGTTTTACTTGCTCCAACTGGCAGAGCAGCAAAAGTGCTTTCTAACTATACAGGCAAACAAGCATTCACGGTGCACAAAAAGATTTACCACAAGAAACCGGTTTATGATGGTGGCTTTGCTTTCACGCTTCAGCAAAATTTACATACCAATACTATTTTTATTGTGGATGAAGCATCGATGATTGCCAATTCCGGTGGATTGAATGCAGGTAGCTTGTTGGATGATTTGATCAGCTATGTGTTTAATGGTACGAATTGTAAACTTATCCTGATAGGGGATACAGCACAGTTGCCACCGGTTGGATTGGATGTGAGCCCGGCATTAGATAGTGAATTCATGAAAGCGTCTTATTATTTTCAAGTGGATAGTTTTGAACTTCAGGAAGTGGTGCGTCAAACAAAAGATTCAGGGATTTTAACCAATGCTACCAGTATCCGAAATCAGATAAAGAAAAACGAGAACCTCAAACCTCAGTTTGAACTAATGGGTTTTAAAGACATCATACGACTCAATGGAGATGAACTGGAAGATGCATTGAATGATGCATACAATAAGTATGGAGCAGAGGATGCGATGGTGATTTGCAGGTCAAACAAACGTGCTAATATTTTTAATCAGCAAATTCGTGCACGCATTCGCTGGCAGGAAAATGAATTGTCTACAGGAGACTACCTGATGGTCGTGAAGAACAATTATTTTTGGTTACCCGAAGAATCCAAAGCAGGTTTTATTGCAAACGGTGATATCATTAAACTCACCAGTGTTGGGAAAATACAGGAGATGCATGGTTTTCGTTTTGCAGATGTGCGCATACGCATGATCGATTATCCGGATGAGCCGGAAATAGATACCCGTTTGTTGCTCGATACGATCATGAGTGAAGCACCGGCTTTATCGCAAGAACAGAATAAAAAATTATATGAATCGGTGCAACAAGATTACAGTGATGTTGCTGATAGACGCATGCGTTTGAAAAAAGTAAAGGAAGATCCTTTTTTCAATGCACTTCAAGTAAAATTTGCATATGCCATAACGTGTCATAAAGCGCAAGGTGGACAGTGGCCCTGTGTATTTGTGGAGCAAGGGTATTTAACGGATGAAATGATCAATACAGAATATTTGAGATGGTTGTATACGGCTGTATCGCGTGCAACGGAGAAATTGTATTTGGTGAATTTTAATAAGGAGTTTTACGAATGATACCGGAAGTTATCGATCATAAAGTGATCGTTTTTGTTTGGCGTAGCGTCCCGCCATAAGTGTTCGAAACCTTTCACTACTACCACTAATCTTC
>C688J18823_10000228_pt1 | contig 32080 bp, 29 predicted proteins | sample HopSoiMetagenom1_FD_18823 | JGI IMG/M metagenome (IMG submission 18823) | reverse complement strand
TCGGCGTCGGAACGATGAAGGACCTCGAGGTCTACCTCCTGGCCGGACGGAAGTTCGCCGACGGCGCGAGCCTCTACGGCGGTCGCTTCGGCCGGTCGCTGACGACGCCGCTGCCCTACACGTATCCGCCGATGTGGGCGGCCGCGATGGCGCTCGTCGCGTGGCTGCCCTGGCGGGCGCTATCGGTGGCGTGGACGCTGGTCGATCTCGTGCTGCTGTGCTGGGTCGTGCGCGTCTCGTACGCGCGGTTCCTCGACCGGCTCGGCGAGCGTCGTTGGATCGCGTGGGCGGGTCTGATCGTGGTCTGCGGCTTCACGGCGCCGGTGCTATCGGTCTTCGACCTTGGACAGATCGGGATCGTGTTGATGGCGCTGGCGCTCGCCGACACGTTGCCGCGCGCGACACGTCTGCCGCGCGGCGTTCTCGTCGGCGTAGCGACCGCGATCAAGCTGTTGCCGGGCGTGTTCGTCCTGTACTGGGCGGTGACGAAGCGCTGGCGCGCGGTCGCGACGGCGGCGGCGACCGTCGTCGCACTGTGGGCCATCGCCGCGGTCATACGGCCCGGCGCCTCGAGCACCTATTGGTTCCAGGTGGCCATCCATCCCGAGCGTGCGGGCGACGCCGCCGACGTGTTCAACCAGTCTCTGAACGGGATGCTGCAGCGGATCGGCTGGTCGTCGACGCTTGTCTGGGCGGCGGTCGCCGTCGTCGTGTTGGTAGTCGGGATGCGTCGTGCGCGCGAGGCACATGCTGCCGGCGACGAGCTCGCCGCCGTTTCGCTGGTGGCGCTCGCGGGCGTGCTGATATCGCCGATCTCATGGGTGCACCACGCGGTGTGGATCGTGCCGGTCACAGGCGTGCTCCTCGGCGACGGACGCGAACGCGGCCGGTGGCTCGCGTGGGGCGCCACGATGCTGCTGTTCGTCGCCGACGTGCCGTTGTGGGGACGCGAGGGTGTCCCGCTCGGACCCTTCCACGTGCTCACGGACAACGCGTTCGTGGTGGCGCAGCTCGTGCTCCTGGTGCTGCTGCCGATCCCGCGGCCGCCCGATCGCGTCGTGCTTCCCGACCTGGAGGCGGCCGAGGCGCCCTCGCACGCATGAGCGGCCCGGCCGATCCGTCGGGGCGCGTGACCGCCGTCATCCGTCGCGGCGTGATCGAAGACGTGACGGTCGAGGGTCTCGCGAACGCCGACACCGGCGAACCGCTGACTCGGACGTCCCGGTTCTATGTCGGCTCGCTGGCGAAGCAATTCGTCGCGGCATGTGCCCGCTCGCTCGTGGACGACGGCGCCCTGGAGCCGGATGCGCCGGTGTCAAGCTACGTCGTGGACCTGCCGGCCTGGGCGGACTCGGTCCGAGTGCGCCACCTGATCCATCACACGAGCGGCATCGGCGACCGCGACCGTTCGGGCCCGCCGCCGCCACCACGCGGCGTTCGCGCGGTCGGCAACGACGACGTGATGACGTGGATCCGGGACCTGGACTCGACGGCGTTCGAACCTGGTTCTCGCTACCTGTACTCGAACTGGGGCTACCAGCTCCTCGGGCAGGTGATCGCGGCAACCGCGGGCAGGCCGGTCGCCTTCGCGGCGGAGCAGCGCCTCTTCGCTCCGCTCGACATGACCGCGTCGTTCTTCCGTGACCAGGAGACGGCGTTGCCACCGGAGGCCGCGCGCGGGCATTTCATCGCGAACGACGGAGGGATCTACGTCGAGCGGGCACGCTTCCACGCGGTCGGCGCCGGCGGTCTGTGGACCACGGTCGACGACCTTGCGAAGTGGGACGCGACGTTCTACGAGGACGGCTCCGTCCAGGCTCGGCTCGCGGAGCGCGGCGCCCTCGAGGACGGCACCGCCATCCACTACGGATGGGGGATCTCGATCCGGTCGCATCGGGGCCAACCGATCCAGAGCCACGGCGGCGGGTTCCCCGGGTGGACCGCGAAGATGGTGCGCTTCCCCACGCAGGGAACGACGGTGGTGATCCTCGCGAACGGCGAAACGGGCGACGTGAGCGCCGATGCGTTCGCGCTGGCGGACGAGGTGCTCGGCGACGCGCTCGACCCGGCGGCGCCCCACGCCGACGAGACGTTCGACGGCGTCGCCTAGGCGGGCGCGGGCTCGAGCGGTGTAGCCGGCAGCGCGCCCGTGACCTGCGTGCCGCGCGACGGCGCCGACTCCACGCGGAGCGTTCCCCCGAGCGCGCCAAGGCGGTCCAGCATGTTCTGGAACCCGGCGCCCATGCCCCGGTCGCGCGTGTCGAACCCCGCGCCGTCGTCCTTCACGACGAAGGTGAGGCCGGGCTCACGTGCCTCGACGCTCACCGCCACCGTCGCGTCCTCGCCGGCGTACTTGGCCGCGTTCTGCAGGGCCTCGAGCACGCAGAAGTAGACGGTCGCTTCGGCCTCGGGCGCGAAGCGCCCGAGGCCGTCGGTCCGCACGGTCACCGGCAACACCGAGCGCCGGGCCGCCGCCTGCAGGGCATCGGGCAAGCCGCGGTCGGCGAGCAGCGGCGGATAGATCCCGTGCGCGAGGTCGCGCAGTTCCTGCAACGTGTCCTCGACCGCGCCCGAGAGCCCGTCGAGCACCTCGCCCGCTTTGGCCGGATCCTTGTCCAGCATCGTTCGCGCGAGCTTCACCTGGATCCCGAGGGCGACGACGTGCTGCTGCGCGCCGTCGTGGAGGTTGCGTTCGATGGCGCGACGCGCGGTGTCGCCCGCGGCCACGATCCGCTGCCGGGAGGCCTGGAGCTCGTCGGCCTGGCGCCGGACCTCCTGCAGGGATTCCTCCAGCGCCGAGTCGAGGCGGGCGTTGTGCAGGACGACGCCGAACTGCCGCGCGACCTCGACCAGCGTGCGCTCCTCGTCGGCGGTGAAGGTGGTTCCCTCGATGCCGCGCTCGACCACCAGCGTGCCGAGCAGCTCGCCCGCGTGGGCCATCGGCGCGAGCCGGACGTAGCTCTCCTCGCGGTCCTCGAGCATCTCGGGCATCCACACGCTGAGCCAACCGTGTCCCGACAGACCCGCTTGCACGACGACCACTGGCTCGAGGCTTCCCAGGTCGATCGGTGCCCGGTCCGTCGAAGGGTCGCCGATCCACGGCCGGAGCGTGGCGCCGTGGAGCGTCCAGAGCTCGACCGCGCGGAGTCCAAGCGCTTCACGCAGCTGCTCGGCCGACTGGAGCGCGAGCTCGTCGAGTGGGATCGCGCGCGACATCCGCGCGCTGAACGTGCGAGCCAGGTCGGTGCTCGCGGCGCGATCACGCGACACGAGGCGCCGGGCCCGCGCATCGATCCGCGGCTCCAGGAGGTGGTACGCGAGGGAGGCGATCACCACAACGATCATCGCGATGCCAAGGAACCAGCGTTCCGCATCGGTCGGTTGCCGGCCGGCGATCAGGACCACGAGCGCGTAGGCCGCCGCGACGATCGCGAGCAGCGCGGCGAACGACAACGTCGCGATGAGCGCGGGCCCGGCCCAGCGGGCCACCCGTGCCGAGCCGATCGACGCCAGGAACGGCGCGATCGCGACGAGTCCCGCGAGCGCGCCGGCCCACAGCGTGACGTCCGATCCGAAGAGCGCGGCGAAGCCCCACAGGACGAGAACGCCGAGCACCGACACGAGCACGCCCCACACGAGCCATCGCATCGCGGCGCGCATCGCTACTCCGCTCGCAGGACGGTGGCCGGCTTCGTTCGACGCGCGGCGAGCGCGGGCCCGATCGAGATGAGCACCGCGGCGAGGATCGTCACGGGGATCGCGGCGAGCACCGGCAGCCACGGCACGACCGACACCGACACGACTCCGAGGCTGGTCGCGAACAGCGACCAGCCCAGCCGGCCGATCAGCACGCCCGCGGGGATACCGATCAGAAGCGCGACGACCGCGAGCATCACCGACTGCCACGCGACCGCGGTCGCGACCTGGCTCCGCTTGAACCCGAGCGTCCGCAGGATCGCGAGGTCCTTGCGTCGCCGTCGCACCGACGTGATCAATACGTGGACGAGCGTGGCGAGCGCCGACAGCGTGAACAGAGAAGCCAGCACGAGCGGCACGTTCTGGGATCGCTGCGCCTCCTTGGTCGAGTCCCCGAGGTTGGCGAGTGTCCCCGGCTGGAACCCCGCCCCCATCTGTCGCAGCGTCGGCTCGATCGGCTTCAGCACCGCGTTCTGGTCCACGCCCGGCGCGAACCGGCCGACCGCGAGCGCGATCTGCGCGTCGGGATAGAACTGCTGCAGTCCCTCGTACGTCATCCCGGCGCCCTGCCCGAACCCGGGACCGAACCCGAAATCGGGGAACACGGGCTCGCCGACGATCGTGAGGTCCTGCGCGTGCGTGCCGGCGGCGACGTGGACGACGTCACCGATCTGGGCATCCATCTCCCTCAGGGTGACCGCACCCAGCGCGATCTCGTCGTCACGCTCAGGCCATCGGCCGGAAAGCATGGTCGGCATCACCGGTTCGCCCTTCACGGGGGACAGGCCCCACGCGTTGACCGCGATCGTCGAGCCGTCGGGCCTCGTGAGATACACCGAGTTCTGGAAGTTCCCCGCAGTGATGTCGCTCAAGCCGGCGCTCTTCTCGATCAAGGGCATCGCTCGGTTCTCGAACAGGTCGCCGGCATACGGGTTCCCGGTGCCGAAGTTACCGGTCAGGCCCCAGAGTTCCGGCGTCGTGACGAAGTGCTGCATGCTCGCAGCGAACCCGACGGCGGCGACCATCGCGGCAACCGTGAGCGCCAGCCCGACGACGGCGCTACGCACCGGCGTCGCCGTTCGGCCGTGCCCGGGCTCGAGGGCCAGACGCGCGCCCGCCACCACGGTGATCGGCAAGCCGATCGTCGCAAGCACCGACGCCGTGCGCGACGGCCGGCCCGACCCGGAGAGCTCGACGGCGCCGGCCGCGCCGCCGCGAGCGGCCGCAAGTCGCCACGCGGGCACGCCGACGAGCAGCAGCGACACCACGACGATCGCCACCGCACCCGTGATCGTCACGATCGGGTCGACGTAGATCCCCGTGATCGGGTCCAGCAGCTTGGCAACGCCGAACAGCGTGAACGGCGAGGCCGCGAGCGATACCGCAACGGCGATCAGGGCGCCGCCGACGCCCACGATCGCGGCGGTCGCGAGCGCGACGCGGGTCATCTGCCATCGCGACATGCCGAGCGCTCGCAGGATCGGGTCTTCGGTGGAACCGAGCACGGTCCGCCGAACGAGCGCCTGTCCGACCACAAGCAACCCTGCGATCACGACCAACCACGCGAAGAGCCTCGTGATGATGGAGCGGAGGTGCGTGGAGCGGCTCGCGATGACCGCCTCCGACGTCATGTCGAAGAAGAACCCGTTCGGGTTGATCTTCGACAACGCTGCGCCGAGCGCAGGGATGCCGGCGAGCCCATCACGCAGATGCAGCGTCCTGGCCTCGCAGCCGAGCGCCGCGTCCTTGTGAGCCTCGTAGAACGCCTGCGTCGTGAGGACCGTGTTGTCCGCGCCGTTCAGGTCGTTCGGCGTGAGGATGATCCCGGTCACGGTCAGCTTGATATCCGGTTCGAAGTCTGCGGGCGTCGGCTTCCGACCGGAGAAGATGTCTTGGGGCGAGATCTTGTCCGAGAACATGCGCAGCACGATCGTGTCCCCGACGTTCGCGTGCTCGTTGCCGGGTCCCCACGCGATCGCCGCCTCGTCGATCGTCTCGGGCAACCTGCCCTCCATGACCTTCAGCGAGGGCAGCGCCGTTGATGATTCGGGCGCGAGCACCCCGCCGTCGAAGGCGTCCCGCCCGAACAACGGGCTCTTGCCATCGGCGAGGAACGTCCCGGCCGGGTTGACCAACAGGAGGCGGTCCGCCGAGGCGACCATCGGCAACGCCGCCACCCGATCGACGTCGAGCCGGGGAAACACTCCGTTGTGACATCCGGCGACGACGACCTCAGGTTCCTGAGTCGCGGCTCGGAACCGAGCGTAGGCGGTGTCGGAACGGCGCGCCGACGTGAAGGCGGTGATGGCAACGGCGCCAACGATGCCGGTCGCGAGGGTCAAGATCACGACCGAGGCGAGCCGGTTCCGCAGGTCGGATCGCGCGCGCATCCGAACGCCGCTCACCGCGCAGCGTCCTCCGGTAACACCCCGAACACACGGTCGGCCGGCGCGACCGTCTCCTGACGGCCGTCGTCGATCCGGCCGTCCTTCATGTGGATGGTTCGCTCGGCCCATGCCGCGACTTCGTCGTCGTGCGTGACCATCACGATGGTCTGGCCGCCCGTGTGCAACCGCCGGAACAGCTCGAGTATCTCGAGGCCGCCGACCGAGTCGAGCGACCCCGTCGGCTCGTCGGCGAGGAGCAACGTCGGCTCGTTCGCGAGCGCCCGAGCGATCGACAACCGCTGACGCTGGCCGCCACTCAATACCCCCGGCGAGCTCGACGCCTTGTCGGCGATGCCGAGCAGATCCAGCAGGTCCATCGCCCGCGACTCCGCCGCGTTCCGCGACCCTCCCGCGACCACCGCGGGTAGCGCCACGTTCTCCCGGACGGTCATCCCCTCGAGCAGGTTGAAGAACTGGAAGACGATCCCGATGTGTCGCCGGCGCATCACCGCAAGATCGTCGTCCGACAGGCCGGCGATCGGCTCGCCCGAGATGTCGATCTCGCCGTCGGTCGGCGCGTCGAGGCCGGCCACCAGGTTCAACAGGGTGGACTTGCCGCAGCCGGAAGGACCCATGATCGCCACGAACGCGCCGGGAGCCACCTCGAGGTCGATCCCACGGAGCGCGCGGACGGGTATCTGGTCCTCATCGGTGGCCTCGAAGGTCTTGCGCACGCCACGCAGCCGAAGCGCAGGGGCGCCATTCGCACCAGTCTCCATCGCGAGAAGGGTACGGGGATGCGGCGGCCGGAGCGACCGCACGACCACCACCCTTGGAGGTGAAGGAGCCACCCCTAGTCGACGGGGTCGCCGCGAGGGGTGTTTCGGTACGCTGACACCCTTCCATGGACCGCGACGCGACCTTCCTCTTGTCACTGGTGACCTTCGCGGTCGCCGCGTGCGCTGTGGGCGTGTGCGGGTGGATCGTGTGGTCACGGAGCCGTCCGGCCGCCGACGTTCCCGTAGCGACGAACGAGCATCCCGGCGTACCCGAGGAGTCGTGATGCTCACGCTCCTCGACCTGCGCGAGCGGGGCGGGCGGCTCGAACCCACCAAGCTCGAGATCGATCCCGCGACGGCCGAAACGGTCCGCGAGATCCTCCAGCGCGTCTTCGTCGAGGGCGACGAGGTGCTGGTCGCGCTCGCCGCGGAGTTCGACAAAGCCGACCTCTCCGAGACCGGGATCCTCGTCGACGACGAGGCCTTCGCCCGAGCGGAGCGCGACACCGAGGACGACCTCAAGCAGGCGCTCGACGACCTGATCGAACGTCTGCGCGACCTTGCCGGCCGGCAGACGCCGCGCGAGTGGTGGCACGAGCGCGACGGCGTCCGGTTCGGTGAGATCGTCCGGCCGCTCCGCACGATCGGGTGCTACGTGCCGGGCGGCCGCGCGCGGTATCCGTCGACCGTCGCGATGACGGTCGTCCCGGCGGTCGTCGCCGGCGTCGAGGAGATCGTGGTGTGCACGCCGCCCCAGAAAGACGGATCCGTTCCGGCGCCGGTCCTGTACGCAGCTCGACGGGCGGGCGCGACCTACGTCGCGCGCACCGGCGGCGCCCAAGCGGTCGCCGCGATGGCCTACGGCACCGAGTCGATCCCGGCGGTCGACCGGATCGTCGGGCCGGGGAACGTGTACGTGACCGAGGCGAAACGCCAGGTCGCCGGGTTCGTCGGGATCGACGGCCTGGCCGGGCCCTCGGAGCTCGCGATCGTCGCCGACGGCGACGTCGACCCTCGGATGGCGGCCCTCGACCTGATCGCGCAGGCAGAGCACGACCCGCACGCATGCACCTACTTCTTGACGCCGGACCAGGCGCTGATCGAGAAGATCAACGCGGCCTTCGAACAGGAGCTCCCGCAGGCCGGCCGGACAGAGATCCTCGAGCAGGCGATCAAGCACACGAAGCTGATCCTCGTCCGCGACCTCGACCAAGCGGTCGACGCCGTGAACGATCTCGCCGCCGAACACGTGTCGCTGCTCGTGACCGACGTCGACGAGATCCTGCCGAAGGTTCGCAACGCCGGCGCGGTATTCCTCGGGCACTGGACCGCGGTGCCCTACGGCGACTACGGCGTCGCCTCGAACCACGTCTTGCCGACCGCCGGCACCGCCCGGTTCTCCAGCGGACTGCGCGCGTCGGACTACGTCACCGTGAGCTCGGTGATCCAGATGTCCCCGGAGGCGGCCCGCCGCTTCACCCCCGGTACCTCGGCGATCGCGCGGGCCGAAGGGCTCGTGGGCCACGCGAAGGCGATGGACGCGCGTGCCGAGGAAGCCGGCGGCGCATGAGCGTCGGCGCCGACCCCCGACCCGGCCTGCGCGACATCGAGGTCTACGATTCCCCGCAGCTCGACGTGCCCGTTCGGCTGAACACCAACGAGTGCGCGAACCCGCTGCCCGAGGACTTCATGAACGAGCTCGCGGCGGCGATCCACGACCTACCGCTGCACCGGTATCCCGACGGGCGGATGCGCCGCTTGCTGGAGGAGCTCGCGGCCGCGTCGATGCACCCGGTCGAGGGTGTGTGGGCGGCGAACGGCTCGAACGAGGTGCTGACGCAGCTGCTCCAGGCCTACGGCGGCCCCGGCCGGCGCGCCGCGGTGTTCGAACCCACCTATCTCTTGCACTCGCGCCTCGCGCGTCTCACCCACACGGACATCGAGCGCCTCGCGCTCCCCGACGGCTTCGTGCTCGGGCAGGCGGAGGTGGCGACCGTCGTCGCGGCCGCGCCCGACGTGGTGTTCGTGTGCTCACCCAACAACCCGACCGGCAACGCACAGCCGCTGTCGGCCATCGTCGCGATCGCGCAGGGATTGCCGAACGCGCTCGTGATCGTCGACGAGGCCTACGGCGAGTTCGCACCCGCCGCGTCGGCGCAAGCGCTGATCGCGACCAACCCCAACATCGCGATCACCCGGACGTTCTCGAAGGCGTTCGCGCTTGCGGGCGCCCGCCTCGGATACCTGCTCGCGTCGCGCGAGGTCGTGGCCGACCTCCACCGTGTGCGCCTGCCATATCACCTGTCGGCGCTCACCCAGACGGCCGGGATCGTAGCGCTGCACCACCGCGACGAAGCGTCGGCGCTGCTCGGGGCGATCCGCGTCCAGCGCGACCGGATCACCAGAGAACTCCGCACGATCGCGAGGGTGACCGTCTATCCGAGCGATGCCAACTTCGTGCTGTTCGTCCCGCCGGTGGACGCGGGCGCGGTCTGGCAGGGCCTGCTCGATCGAGGGGTGCTCGTTCGTGACCTGAGCGCCGTCGTTCCCAACGCCCTGCGCGTGACGGCCGGGACCGAGCACGAGGTCGACCAGTTCCTGATGGGGATCAAGGAGGTCCTGGCCGCATGAGCCGCAGCGCGACGATCACACGCGCGACGAAGGAGACCGACCTCACCGTCGAGCTCGCACTCGATGGGACGGGTGACGCCGTCGCCGACACCGGCATCCCGTTCTTCGATCACATGGTGCAGCAGTTGGGCAAGCACGCGGGCTTCGACCTCTCGGTCACGTGCAAGGGCGATCTGGAGGTGGACGGTCATCACACCGTCGAGGACTGCGGCATCGCGCTCGGCGAGGCGCTCAAGGAGGCGCTCGGCGACAAGGCCGGCGTTCGGCGGTTCGCGTCGATCGTCGTGCCCCTCGACGAGGCGGCCGTCGAGGTCGCGCTCGATCTCGCGGGCCGGACGTTCGTCGTCTACGAGGTGCCCGTTCCCTACGAGACGATCAACGGCTTCGACACGGGCCTCCTCGAGGACTTCGTACGCGCGTTCGCGCAAAGCGCCGAGCTCACGATCCACGCTCACCTGCGGTACGGGCGCTCGCCGCACCACATCTGCGAGGCGACGTTCAAAGCGCTTGCCAAGACGCTCGGCGACGCGTGCGCGTTGACCGGCCGCGGCGGCGTGCCGTCGACCAAGGGAACGCTGTCGGGCTGATGTCCGCGACGGTCGCCGTTCTCGACTACGGCAGCGGGAACCTCCACTCGGTGTCGCGCGCGCTCGAGCACGTCGGCGCGAACGTGCGCATCGTCGACCGTCCCGAAGACGTCGCCGGCGACGCGGTGCTGATCCCCGGCGTCGGCCACTTCGGCCAGTGCGTCCGGGCGCTCCGCTCCGCCGGGTTCGATGCGCCGATCCGCGAGGCGGTCGACGAGGGCCGGCCCGTGATCGGCGTGTGCGTCGGGATGCAGATCCTCTTCGAGGCGAGCGAAGAGGACGCCGAGCCGGGCCTCGGGATCCTCTCCGGCGTGGTCCGGCGGCTGCCCGAGACGGTGCGCGTTCCCCACATGGGCTGGAACACCGTCGCCTGGGCGGGACGGCGGCACCCGTTCGTCGCCGACATCCCCGACCAGACGTCGTTCTACTTCGTGCACTCCTACGCGCCGGACCTCGGGCCCGGGGCGGTGGGCGCGACGGAGCACGGCCGCACGTTCGCGGCGGTTGTCGCGCGTGACCATGTGTTCGCAACCCAGTTCCACCCGGAGAAGTCAGGCGAGGCCGGATTGCAGCTATACGCCAACATCGTGCGGGAGGTGGCCGCGTGATCGTGATCCCCGCGATCGACCTGCGGGGCGGTCGCGCCGTGCGCCTGCGCCGCGGCGACCCGTCCGCGGAAACGTCCTACGCCGACGACCCGGTCGAGGTCGCGTCTCGCTTCCAGGAAGAGGGTGGCCGGCGGCTGCACGTGATCGACCTCGACGCGGCGCTCGAGCAGGGCGAGAACCGCGACGTGCTCCGGGAGATCTGCCAGGCCGTGGCGATCCCGGTGCAGATCGGCGGCGGCGTGCGGTCGCTCCCCGACATCCAAGCGGTGCTCGACCTTGGCGCGTCGCGCGCGATCCTGGGGACCGCGGCCGCGCTCGACCCGTCCTTCGTGGCGCGCGCCGTCGAGGAGTTCGCGGAACGGATCCTCGTCGCGGTGGACGTCCGCGGCGGCCACGTGATGGTGAAGGGCTGGCAGGAGGAAGGACCCGAGCTCGAGCCGGCGATCGCCGCGCTCGACGAGGCCGGCGCGCCGCGCTACCTCGTCACGGCGATCGCGCGCGACGGCACGCTCGACGGGCCGGACCTCCGTCTGTACAAGCAGGTGCTCGCGTTGACCGAACGCCCCGTGATCGCGAGCGGGGGTGTCCGCACGGCCGACGACATCTGGGCGCTGCGCGACGAAGGATGCGAAGCCGCCGTCACCGGCAAGGCTCTGTACGAGAAGACCCTCAAGCTCGCGCAGGTCATCCGGGGCTGAGGACGCCGGCATGCTCGCGAAGCGCATCATCCCGTGCCTCGACGTCGACGCCGGTCGCGTCGTGAAGGGCGTGCGGTTCCAGGACCTGCGTGACGCGGGCGATCCGGTCGAGCTCGCCGCACGGTACGACGCCGACGGTGCCGACGAGCTCGTGTTCCTGGACATCACCGCGACGGTCGAGGGACGCGACGCGATCGACGACGTGATCGAGCGGACCGCCGAGCAGGTGTTCATCCCGCTGACGGTCGGCGGCGGCGTGCGCGATCCCGACGACGTCCGCCGGTTGCTCCGCGCGGGCGCCGACAAGGTGGCGCTGAACAGCGCCGCTGTGCGCGACCCGGACCTGCTGTCGCGCTGCGCCGACACCTACGGCGCGCAATGCATCGTGATCGCGATCGACGCGGCTCGCCGCAACGGCGGCTGGGAGGTCTTCGTCGACGCCGGACGGACGCCGACGGGTCGCGACGCGGTCGCATGGGCGGCCGAGGCGACCGCCGGCCTCGGCGCCGGCGAGATCTTGCTCACCTCGATGGACCGCGACGGGACCGGGGACGGCTATGACCTCGCGCTCCTCGAGGCCGTCCGCGACGCGACCACGGTGCCCGTGATCGCGAGCGGAGGCGCCGGAACGGTCGAGCACTTCGCCGACGGACTCCGCGTCGCCGACGCGGTCCTCGCCGCGAGCCGGTTCCACGACGGTGACCTCACGATCGGCAAGGTCAAGGACCACCTCGCGGCAGAGGGGATCCCGGTGCGCCGATGAACCTCGACGACCTCACGTTCGACGAACGCGGGCTGATCCCGGTGATCGCACAGGACGCCGACAACGGCGATGTGTTGATGCTGGCATGGGCCAACCGCGAGTCGCTCGAGCGCACGCTCGCGGAAGGCCGGATGGTCTATTGGTCGCGCTCGCGGCAGGAGCTCTGGCGAAAGGGCGACACCAGCGGCCACGTCCAGCACGTCGACGAGCTCCGCGTGGACTGCGACGCCGACGCCGTGCTGGCGCGCGTGCACCAAGAGGGCGCCGCCTGCCATACCGGCGAGCGCACCTGCTTCTTCCGCGGCCTGGACGGGTCACCCGACTAGGCTCGCGCCGTGAGCGGGGTCAGCACGCCGATCGTCGGCGTCGTCTTCCTGATCGCCACGGCGGCGACCTGGTTCGCCGGCCTGTTCCTCGCGGATAGCACCGACGTCCTCGACGACCGGTTCCATCTGGGCGAGGCCATCGGAGGGCTGATCCTCCTTGGGGTCGCGGGCACGCTCCCCGAGGTGGCGATCACGGCGTCGGCCGCGATCCGCGGCAACCTCGGGATCGCGGTCGGCAACCTCTTCGGCGGGATCGCGATGCAGACGCTTGTGCTCGTCCTGATGGACCTGACCTCGCGGAGCGACACGCCGCTCAGCTCGATGTCGCGCGTGCTCGAGCCGATCATCGAGGCGCAGTTCGTGATCCTGCTCGTGTCGCTCGCCCTGCTCGGCCCGCAGCTGCCCGCCGACGTCGCGATCGGATCGATGAGCCCGATATCGATCGTGCTCGTGATCGTTTGGGTCGGCGGCCTGATCGTGCTGGACCGCGCCCGCAAGTCTGAGCGATGGAAGGCGGCCGCCGACGCGGTGGCCCCGCATCTCACGCTGCCGTCGCCGAAGCCGTCCGGGCGCGTCCGGCCGAACCGCTTCGAACGCGCGAGCAGCGGTGCCGCGATCGCCGGCTTCGTCGCTGCGGCGGCGGTGACGCTCGTGGCCGGCGTCGGCCTCGAGCGGTCGGGCAACGCTCTCGCCGACGCGTGGGGCATCAACGGCGTGGTGTTCGGCGCGACGATCCTCGCGGCGGTCACCGCGCTGCCCGAGATCAGCACCGGCATCCGCGCGGTGCGCCTGGGCCGCGTCGGGCTCGCGATGGGCGACATCTTCGGCGGCAACCAGGTGCAGATGACGCTGTTCCTGATGGCCGACATCCTCGCCGGGCGACCCGTGCTGCTCCAAGCGACGACGAGCTCGACGTGGCTGGGCGGCATCGGGATCGTCGTCACCGCCGTCTACGCGCTCGGGCTCGTCGTGCGTCCGCCGAGGAAGGTGCTGCGACTCGGTATCGATTCGTGGCTCGTGCTTGTCTTTTACCTCTTCGGCATCGCCGGTCTCGTCCGCATCTCGCAGTGAACGACCCGCGACGGCGCGCCGGTACACTCGCCGCTCCATGTTGAAGCTCGTGCTTCCCAAAGGTTCACTCGAAGGGCAGACGTTGCGTCTGTTCGAGGAAGCGGATCTGCGCGTTCGCCGTGGATCGGAGCGCGATTACCACGGCACGATCGACGACGATCGGATCGAGCGCGTGTCGATCCTGCGGCCCCAGGAGATCCCGCTGTACGTGCAGGACGGGCTGTTCGATCTCGGGATCACCGGCCAGGACTGGATCGCCGAGACCGGCGCCGATCTCGAGGTGCTCACCACGCTGACCTACGCGAAGACCGGCACGGGCCATGGCACGAAGGTCGTCCTTGCGGTGCCGAACGAGCACCCGGCGAACAACGCGAAGGAGATCCCCACCGGAACCCGCATCTCGACCGAGTTCGTCGAGCTCACGAAGAAGGCGTTCGCCGACCTCGGCATCGACGTGAAGGTGAGTTGGTCGTTCGGCGCGACCGAGGCGAAGGTGCCGGAGATCGTCGACGCGATCGTCGACGTGACCGAGACCGGCTCGACCCTGCGTGCCCACGGGATGAAGATCATCGAGACGCTGTTGACGTCCGATCCGGTGCTCGTCGCGAACCGTGACGCGGTCGCCGACCGGGCGAAGCGCGCAGCGATGGACGACATCGTCACGCTGCTCCGCGGGGCGATCGAGGCCGAAGGGCGCGTGCTGATCAAGCTCAACGTCACGCAGGAGCACCTCGATGCGGTGCTGGCGGTCGTTCCTTCGATGAAGGCGCCGACGGTGTCGCCCCTTGCGGAGGGTGGCTTCGCGATCGAAACCGTGGTCGACAAGCGCAGCGTCAACCGGTTGATCCCGCAGCTCAAAGCGGCCGGCGCGAGCGACATCCTCGAGCTCCCGATCTCGAAGATCGTCCCCTGAGCAGCGCAGGCCGGGGGTACCCTCGGCCCTCGATGCGTCGCTTCCCCGCGCTGCTCCTCGTCGTTTCGCTCGCCCTCGTCGCGCTCCCCGCACAGGCCGCCGGATTGCTCGATCCCGCCTTCGGCGGCGACGGGATCGTCACGGCGTTCCCGGCCGGCGGGATCGCCACCGCGGTCGGGATCGACGATCAACGCCGGATCGTCGCGGTCGGCTACACGACCGGTCACAACGTCGACGTCGCGGTCGCGCGGTTCGCCCCCGACGGGTCGACCGACGGGTCGTTCGGCGCGCACGGCCGCCGACGCTACGACCTCGGTGGGGACGACTACGCGTTCGACGCGTCCGTGATCGCCAACGGCGGAATCGTCGTGGTCGGCCGCACCTCGAAAGCGCACGACAAGATGTTCGTGCTACGGCTTCGGCCCGACGGCACACGCCAGCCGAGCTTCGGCCGGCACGGCGTCAAGCTGATCGACTTCGGCAAGCCGCAGCAGAGCGCCAACGCGGTGGCCCTGACGTCGCAGGGCAGGATCGTCGTCGGGGGTTACACCTCGAACGGGGTCGGGGCGCGTTCCGCGCTCTCGCGTCTGTCACCGCTCGGCAAGCTCGACAAGGGGTTCGGCGGCGATGGGATGGTGAGCTTCGATGTCGGGTCGGGCTCGGAGCAGATCAACGACGTCCGCGTGCTGCCGGGCGGCTCGATCGTCGCGGCCGGCGATGCCGAGCACGGCCAGAACCCGCGGTTCAGCGTGCTCGAGGTTCGCAGCGACGGCAAGCTCGCCACAATGTTCGGGACGGCCAAGGACGGAACCTCGACCGTCGACATCGCGCCCGGCGCCGACGTCGCGAACGCGCTCATCATCGCGAAGAACGGCGACTACCTGCTGGCAGGGTACGCCGGCGTCTACGCAAACCCCGCGGTGCTCGCGCTCACGCCGCACGGCATCCCCGACCCCCACTACGGCCGGCACGGCCGGGTGGTGGTGCGGCTCGCGAAGCCCTTCGAGGAAGCTGCCGACATCGTCCGCGACGACGGCAAGACGCTCCTGGTCGGACGGATCCCGGGAACCCACGACGACATCGGCGTGATCCGTCTGAAGGCCCGCGGCGCGCTCGATACCTCGTTCAGTGGCGACGGCATCCTGCGGATCGACGTCGGCGGCTCGACCGATGCCGGCGCCGACGGGTTGCTGCAACCCAACGGCAAGCTCGTCGTGGGCGGGCAGTCCTGGCGGGCCGGCACCCCTCGTTTCGCGTTGGCCCGCATCGCCATCTGACCGTCGGCCCGAACGGCCGATGGCGCCGGGCTTGACCGCGTGGTGTCCTTTCTGGCACCATGCGAAGCATGTTTGAACGGTCGTTCAAGACCGCGTACCGGTACGTAGGCATGTAGCAGCGCGCCCGCGGCCCGACGCCGCACGCGCGCAGACGACCTCTCGGCTCAGCCGGGAGGTCTTTCGTTTCCCGGCGAGGCCACGAGGGAAGGAACCGACGATGGAGATCGCGGATCGGATCAAGACCGAAGCTGCTGCGCTGCAAGAGCGGTGGGACTCCGAGGAACGGTGGGAAGGCATCCAGCGCCCCTACACCGGCGAGGAGGTCATCCGCCTCCGTGGCCGCATCCGCGAGACGCACTCCTTCGCCGCCCAGGCCGCCGACAAGCTCTGGAACCTGATCACCACCGAAGATTTCATCCCGACGCTCGGGTGTCTCACCGGCAACCAGGCCGTCGAGTGCGTGAAGGCCGGCCTTCGCGCGATCTACCTCTCGGGGTGGCAGGTCGCCGCCGACGCCAATCTCTCGGGCCAGACGTATCCCGACCAGTCGCTGTACCCCGCCAACTCGGTCCCGGCAGTGGTCCAGCGCATCAACAACGCGCTCCGGCGCGCCGACCAGATCGCCTGGTCCGACGGCCGCGAGGCCGATTTCCTCGCGCCCATCGTCGCCGACGCGGAGGCCGGCTTCGGCGGTCCGCTCAACGCCTTCGAGCTGATGAGCTCGATGGTCAAGGCGGGCGCTGCCGGCGTGCACTTCGAGGACCAGCTCAGCTCCGAGAAGAAGTGTGGTCACCTCGGCGGCAAGGTCCTCATCCCGACTGCGCACTTCATCCGCACACTGACGGCCGCGCGCCTCGCAGCCGACGTCCTCGATGTCCCGACGGTTCTCGTCGCCCGCACCGATGCCTTGGCCGCGACGCTCCTGACCAGCGACATCGACGAGCGCGACCAACGCTTCACGAACGGCGAGCGGACGGACGAAGGCTTCTTCCACGTGCAGCAGGGCATCGACGCGGCGATCGCGCGCGCGATCAGCTACGCCCCGTATGCCGACATGCTGTGGTGCGAGACCTCAACGCCGGACATGGACGAGGCGAAGGCGTTCGCCGAGGCGATCCACAAGGAGTTCCCCGGCAAGCTCCTCGCGTACAACTGCTCGCCGTCGTTCAACTGGAAGAGGACGCTCGACGACGCGCAGATCGCGAAGTTCCAGAAGGAGCTCGGCGCGATGGGCTACCGCTTCCAGTTCATCACGCTCGCCGGCTTCCACGCACTGAACGCGAGCATGTTCGATCTGGCGAAGGGCTACGCGACCGAGGGCATGACCGCCTACGTGAAGCTCCAGCAACAGGAGTTCGCGATGGAGCCCGACGGGTACTCGGCGACGCGCCACCAGGCCGAGGTCGGCACCGGCTGGTTCGACCAGGTGAGCCAGACGATCACGCAGGGGACGTCGTCGACGCTCGCGCTGGAAGGAAGCACCGAAGCAGACCAGTTCTGAGCGAACCGCGGGGTACGCTCCGCGGATGAAAGCCAAAGCCGTGTTCATCGCGTCCGTTTGCCTTGCGCTGCTGACTCTCGCGGTGCCGGCGTCCGCCGGGACCATCGGCCGCGACAGTAGCTTCGACGGGGATGGCATCTTCACGTGGGGGCTCGCGAACCCCGCCGAGGAGGGAGCAAGCGGCGTCACGGTTGACCCGTCGACGGGCGACCTCGTGGTCGGCAACTTCAACTACCCATCGAACATGGCGGTCACGTTGGTCAAGCCGGCCGGCGGCGTCGACATCGCCTTCGGTGGCGGCACGGCGCAGTTCGCGGATGGGAAGACCCGGCTGACGAACGCGGTGGCTGCACAGCCGGACGGCAAGATCCTCGCGGCCGGGAACGCCGGCTCCGCAGGCGAACATGTCTTCCTCGCGCGGTATCGCCCGAACGGCAACCCCGATGGATCGTTCGGGGACGCGGGGCTCGCGAAGGCGACGGTCTGCGGCGACACCGCATACGAGACCAACGTGTTCATCCGTTCCGACGGCTCGATCGCGGTGGTCGGCGATTGCGGGAACGGGTCGGACAACAACAAGCTCTTCGTGCTGGTCTTCCGTCCCGGCGGCGGACTGGATAGGTCGTTCTCCGGGGACGGGATGTATCAGCTCGTCGTCGGCGACAACATCTGGCTCGGCGACGCGACGATCGACGACCGCGATCTGCTGACGATCGTCGGACGGTCCAACGTCGGCGCCGGCAACGAGCGCGCGACAGCGGTGCGCCTCACGACCCACGGCGCACTCGACACTTCGTTCGCGGGCGACGGCAAGGCCGTGTTCGACTTCGCCTCGGGAGACGACGACCCGTACGCCGTGATCCAGCACGGGAACGGGGTGCTCGTCGGGGAACAGGCGTTCGTCTCCGACGTGGACGCGAACATCTTCCTGTTCGCACTGACGGGCGGCGGCAAGCTCAACACCTCGTTCTCCGGGAACGGCAAGGCAAGCGTCGATCTCGCTACGTCGCCGAGCGAGAAGCCGACGGATCTCGTCTCGGACGCGAGCGGGCGGTTGTACATCTCAGCGACCTACACATATGTGAACCCCGAGGCGACGGTGATCCGGCTGGCACCGAACGGCGCGCTCGATACGAGCTTCAACGGAACGGGATATGCGCACACCGGCACGTCCTCGTCCGGTGCATGGGTAACCATGTGGAAGGCGAAGCCAACCGTTGCGGGCTACGCGAACCTCTCGACCGACTTCGACGATCTGGTCGCTCGGTTCCTGGCCTGAGGGCTACGGCGCGCAGCCACTTCGGGGTCACCCGTCCGGCGGTTCGACATGGCCGTGGTTTTGGACAACCCTGAACCCGGATGCATCGCACGCGTGACCGTCGGGCTCTGATCGCGGCGATCGGGCTCTCGTCGTTCGGCGACGAGCTTGCGATCGTGGCGCTCGCCCTCCGGGTGGAAGACCTCACCGGCTCGGCCGGCATGGTCGCCCTTCTATTCATCGTGTCCGCCCTGCCGCACGTGCTGTTCGCACCGGTCGCGGGCTGGCTGACCGACCGCCGCGAGACCGTCCAGACGTTGCGGTGGTGTTCGCTCGCACAGGCGGTGGTGGCAACGGGACTCGCGTTCGCCGTCGGCTTACCGCTCGTGTTCGTCCTCGCGTTCGTGCTCGGTGCGCTCGCGAGCGTGACCGGGCCGTCGGTGTTCGCCCTCGTGCCGCTCTTGGACGAGGACGGCGATACCTCGGACACGAACTCCACGATCGAGATCGCCAAGTACGCCGGGTGGATCTCCGGTCCGCTCGTGGCCGGACTCGTGGCGCACCAAAGCGGCACCGCAGCGCCGCTGCTGATCGACGCGCTCACGTTCCTCGTGCTCGCCATCGGGACGCTTGGGATGTCCATCCGCCGGCTCCCGGCGTCTGGGGAAGCGGCCGCGGGCGATGGCGCGCGCGCCGGTTTCGCGTACGTGGTCAACGACCGCCTGCTGCTCCTCGTGTTCATCGCGATGGCCGGGATCGTGTTGTTCGCAGCGACCGACAACGTCGCGGAGGTCTTCTTCGCGAGCGACACGCTCAACCAACCGGCGATCGGGTACGGGGTCCTGGCCTCAACGTGGATGGCGGGCATGGTGATCGGCGCGTTGCTCGCCCGGCGCGCCGACACGAGCCGGGCACCGATCTGGATCTTCGGCGGCGCGATCGCGGGCGGTGGGGCACTCGTCCTCGGCGCAGCATCGGCGTCATTGATCCCGGCGGCGGCGCTGTTCGTGGTGGCGGGCGTTGGGAATGGCATCGAGAACGTGGCGGCGCGCACGCTCGTCCACGGCCGCGTGCCGTCGGCGCTGCACGGTCGCGTCTTCGCCGCATACATGGGGCTCGTGAGCAGCACCCAGATCATCGCGACCGCCCTTGGCGGCGCGCTGGTCGTGGGCGTGGGCGGCCAGCAGGCGCTCGTGGTCGGCGGTCTGGGATCGCTCGCGGTGGGTGCGTTGGGGCTGATGGCGCTCGCCTTCGTCCAAGCGAATGCGACGGGGACGCCGGTCGTGCACGTCGACGGCGCCCTCACGGAGCCGCGGGAGCGCGCCGAGACCCCCGACGAGTCCCATCAGGCTCCGGCCTAGGCGCAACGGCTCCAGCGACCGCTTAGTCGACGATCTCGATGCCGGCAGCGGTCGCGATCTCGCCCGCGGACCGGATCACGTCGTCCCACGGCATCCGGACGCCACGCAGGCGGTCGAGGGCGATCCCGCCCGTGAGCTCGCATCCGCGCAGCTCGCTGTTCGAGAAGGAGGCGCCCGCCCAGTTCGCCGCGCGCAGGTCACAGTCGTCGAACACCACCGACGAGAAGGTGGTCTCGAAGAAGTCGACGTCCTCCAACCGGCACCCCTCGAAACGAACACGGTTCATGCTCGAAGCGCGGAAGAGCGCGAGGTCGAGGCGGCACTCGACGAATACCACGTTGTCGAGCGAACACCGAGTCAGGTTCACACCGGTCGCCCGAACGCCCTCCACACGCGACTGTGCAACCCGTGCATCCAGCAGGCGGGCGTTCGCGAGGCTGCCGCCGGTCCATGCGACGTCACGCACGACGGCCCGTTCCATGGAGGCGTCGGAGAGATCGGCGTCGACGACGCGACTCTCCATGATCCGAACGCCCGTCGCGGAGCTCCCGACGGCCATCAGCCCCTCGGCGAACACCCCGTCGAGCTCTTCGTCCGCGAGCGTTCCCCTCGTCCATCGGACGAGGTCCGCCGGAACGTCCGGAGGAACGGGATCGGCCGGCACACCCATGTGCCGCGACCGTACCCCTAGCGATCCGCGAGTCGGCGTACCTTGCGGCACAGCGGTAGAGAACCGTCCTTGACGGGTTTCGAACGCTGCCGATACCCTATTGCACCTGCAAGTCAGGCGAATCTCTGCCGATGGAGACCGAGTGATCCAGACACGTGCTGCCGGGCAGGTCGCGGCCATGGTGCCGTCGCGCCTGTGCTGTCGCAGCGTCGCGGGCATGGGGATGCCCGCACGCCACCGCCTGCGGTAGCCGAACACCCGTCCAGCACCACCCCAGGCCGCCGCGCAGGCGGCCTTTCCCGTATCTGGAGTCCACCGCCACACCGACCGGACCCGAGGACCTGATGGCAGATCGAGACCCGATCCAACCGATCCACGAGCCGACGCTCGCGGTGGTCGCCGAGGAGTCGACGTGGGTGCAAGACGCCGCGGACCGGTTCGAGAACGCAAGCGCCCAGGACCTGCTCACTTGGGCGATCGAGACGTTCCACCCGCGCCTGGCGATCAGCGCTGCGGGCGGCGTCGACGGCATGGCGATCGTCGACATGGCCTGGCGCATCGACCCGAGCATCCGCGTGTTCACGCTCGACACCGGTCGCCTTCCCCCGGAGACCTACACCCTGTTCGAGGAGGTCCGCGAGCGCTACGGCATCGATGTCGAGTTCGAGGTCCCCGACGCGGGCGCGGTCGCCGGGTTCCAGACCGTCAACGGTCCGAACGCGATGTATCGCAGCGTCGACCTTCGCACCAGCTGCTGCACGATCCGCAAGGTCGAGCCGCTGAAGCGCAAGCTTGCGACGCTCGACGCGTGGATCGCCGGCCTCCGCCGGGAGCAGTGGGTCAGCCGCCGCAACATCGCCAAGGTGGAGCTCGACCGCGAACACCGCGGCATCGTCAAGCTGAACCCCCTCGCCGACTGGACCCTCGATCACGTGTGGGACTACATCCGCGAGAACGAGGTGCCGTATCACGAGCTTTTCGACCACGGCTACACGTCGATCGGCTGCGCGCCGTGCACCCGGGCTGTGCTCCCAGGAGAGCCCGAACGGGCGGGGCGCTGGTGGTGGGAGCAAGACACCAATAAGGAGTGCGGCATCCACTGCTCCGTCCAGCTGCTCGGGTCGAAGTCCGACAGCGAGAAGGCCGCCGAGGCCACGCAGCCCTTGAAGGAAGTCCACACGTGAGCGACCAAGTCTTCCACCGTACGCAGGGCCCGACCGAGGTTCGCGCCGCCGTCCACACGCAGGTTGCGGAGGACGACCACGACCCGTGGGAGGCGATCGAGGAGGCCGAGGGCCCGCTCGCGGTCGGGCGCATGCGCCTCATGGGTGTCTACGACGACCGGCAGCGGAACCGATTCATGTTGCGGATCCGGATCCCCGGCGGCCAGATCAACGCCGATCAGCTCGACACGGTCGCCGGTGTGATCCGCGACTTCGGCAACGGCTGGGAGGGCCATACCGAGCCCGACCGGTTCGGCGAGATCACGACCCGCCAGGACATCCAGGTGCACTGGGTCGAGTTCACCCAACTGCCGGAGATATGGCGGCGCTTCGACGCGGTCGGCATGACCACCGCGCAGGCCTGCGGGGACTCGATGCGGAACCCGACCGCCTGCCCGGCGGACGGCGCGGATCTGCGCGGCTACCTCCCCGTCGGACCACTGATCGACGAGTTCCGGACGTTCTCCAAGGAAGAGGAGAAGCTCACGGCGTTCCTTCCGCGCAAGTGGAAAGTCGTCGTGACCGGCTGCCCGACCGACTGCGCGGTCGTCAAGCTGCACTGCCTCGCCTTTACGCCCGCACGCGCGGCCGACGGCACGCTCGGATTCAACGTCCACGCGGGCGGCGGGCTGAGCGACTCGCCACGGATCGCAGACGCGCTCGACCTGTTCGTGCGGCCGGACCAGGTGACGGACACGGTGCGCGCGACGCTGCAGGTGTACGGCGCCTTCGGCGACTTCGATATGAAGGCCGTCAACCGGTTCCGCGTGCTCGTGCACGAGCTCGGGCCGGACAAGGTGACGGAGGAGATCCGCTCGCGGGTCGAGAGCGAGACCACCGGCGCCGGTGAGTCGTTGTGGACGGGCGAGCCCGAGGACCACGTGGGGGTGCACGAGGATGCGAGCGGCACGCACTTCGTGGGCTTGTGCATCCCGATGGGGCGCCTGACCGACGACGAGTGGTTCGAGGTAGCCCGGCTCGCGCGCATCCACGGCGACGGCGGCGTCCGCATGTCGCAGCGCCAGAACCTGCTGCTGACCGGCATCCGCGACGTCGACGCGCTCCTCGCAGAGGACTTCGTCCAGACCTACAAGCCGGAGCCCGACCCGTTCGAGCGGGCGATCGTCGCGTGCACCAGCGCGCCGTTCTGCAAGTTCGCGATCGACGACATGAAGACCAATGGGCGAAGGCTCGTCGCCCACCTTCAGGAAACGCTGCCGCTCGCCGGCCGCGACCGCCTTGACGGGCTCAAGCTGCACATGAGCGGCTGCAAAGCCTCATGTGCGCAGGTGCAGGCCGCGCACATCGGCCTGCGCGCGACGATGACCAAGGACGAGGAGGCCTATCAGCAGGCCATGGACATCTCGCTCGGCGGCGACCTCGGCCACTCGCGCCTGGGCGCCTGGGTCCGCTTGGAAGACCCCGTCGACGAGGCGTACGACTCGATCACCGAGGTCCTCCGCGCGGTGTGCGCGGGCGAGCTCTCACTGGATGACCTGACACCGGCCGGCGTCGGCCGCTATTTCGAAGGGAACGGACATGCCAACGGAAACGGTTGACACGGCCGACCGCGTGAACGGCGGCGAGAAGCAGCCACACGTCGATCCGGCGCGCGACGTTCGCGACGACATCATGGATGCGAACGGCGTCCCGGAGCTGCTCGACAAGATCTGGTTCCACAAGACGGCCTCTGCCGTGATCGACGCCGACCGGTGCGTCGGCTGTGGCGCCTGCATCGCGGCCTGCCCCTCGAAGTCGATCGGCGTCGGGAGCGATGGACTGCCGACGCTCGTCCGCATGTGCACCGGGTGCTCGGCCTGCTGGGACTACTGCCCGATGGCCGGGTTCCGGCCCGAGAAGCTCAACCACCAGGTCGAGGACGACCCGGTCGGCCCGATGCAGCAGGCCGTGAGCGCCCGCGCGCTCGAACGCCCCGACGGCGCACAGGACGGCGGCGCCGTCACGGCCCTGCTCGCCACGCTGATGGAGCGCGGCGTGATCGACGCCGTGATCCAGACGCAGAAGCTCGACGCGTTCATCGGCACGCCGGTGCTCGCGACCACCGTCGAGCAGGTGCTCACCGGCGCCGGCAGCGTGTACCACCAGTCCGAGGCGCTCTCCATGCTGAACGAGCGTTGCCCGGAGGGCGTGGAGCGGATCGCACTGGTCGGGACCCCCTGCCAGATCAGCGGCCTCCGCGCGATCCAAAAGTTCCCGTGGGAGCGCCGTGACACGCTCGCGAGCAAGGTCACCCTCGCGATCGGTCTGTTTTGCACCCGGTCGTTCGATCCCAAGAAGCTGATCCCGATGGTGGCCGCCGAGGGCGTGAACCTCGGCAAGGTGTCGAAGATCGACATCCGCGAGGGCAAGCTCGTCGCCGCCAGCGCCGAGGGCGAGGAGCTGATGAAGAAGCCCGTGAAGGACTTCCACCAGGCGTCCCTCAAGGGCTGCGACGAATGCGCCGACTTCGCGGCCCTCGGCGCGGACCTGGTGGTCGGTAACATCGGGTCGGAGCCCGGCACCTCGACCGTGCTGATCCGCACCGACGCCGGCATGGACGCCTGGGTGCGCGCGGCCGGCACCTTCGAGGACGCGCCGATCGAGGACCTCGGCGCCGTGAAGAAGCTGGCGCTGCGGAACCTCGACCGCGCGAAGAAGAACCTCAAGCGCGAGTACGACCCCGAGGGTCCGCTGTGGATCAGCTACACCGAGCACCTCGACGACTACGAGGGAACCGACCGAGAGGCCGCGTCGCCGCCGCCGTTCCGGTCGCACCACTACACGGTGGCCTGCTAGCGATGACCCCGTTCGGCTTCCCGGTGCTGCTCGAGCTCGCGGGACGCCGCTGCGTGGTGATCGGCGCGCTCCCCATCCGCGAGAGCAAGGTCGAGGCGCTGCTCGCCGGCGGCGCGACGGACGTGCTGGTGGTGTCGACGGAGCCCTCCGACCGGCTCGACGGGCTCGAGCTGCTCGAGGGAGTGGACGTCGCCCGCCGAGCGTGGGTGTCCGCCGACCTGGCAGAGGCGTTCCTCGTGATCGCACACGACGCGGACCCGGGCGAGCGGTCACGGCTGTCCGCGGCCGCGCGCCGCGCCGGCGCATTGGTCAATGTAGTTGACGATATCCCCGCGTGCGACTGGGCGATGCCCGCGATCGTGCGCCGGGGCGAGCTGCTGCTGGCGATCGGGACGGGTGGCGCCTCCCCTGCGCTCGCGCGGAAGATGCGTGAGCGGCTGGAGACCGAGTACGGACCCGAGTGGGCCGAGGTGCTGCGCGTGTTGCGCGAGGTCAGGGAGGAGACGTTGTCGCTGCTCCCGGACATCCGGGAACGGTCGGCGCGTTGGCGCGAGGCGCTGGACCCCGATGAAGCGGCCGCGTTGGTGCAGGCAGGGTGCGCCGACGAGCTGCGGGGACGACTCGTTTCGCGACTGCTGGACGGAGCGCGCCGATGACCGGCCGCGTCGTGCTGGTGGGCGCGGGTCCGGGTGACCCCGACCTCATCACGGTGAAGGGCGCCCGTGCGCTGGCCGAAGCCGACGTCGTCGTGTACGACCGCCTGGCCGCACCTGCATTGCTCGAGCTTGCGTCGGCGCATGCGGAACGGATCTACGTCGGCAAGCAGCCCGGCGGTCACGCGATGAAGCAGGAGCAGATCGACGCGGTGCTCGTGGAGCACGCGCTGCTCGGCCGCACCGTCGTGCGGCTCAAGGGCGGCGACCCGTTCGTGTTCGGACGTGGCGGCGAGGAGCTGCTCGCGTGCGCCGAGGCGGGCGTGCCCTGCGAGGTCGTCCCAGGGATCACGAGCGCTGTTGCCGCGGCATCAGCGGCCGGCATCCCCGTGACTCACCGCGGCGTGGCTCGTTCATTCGCCGTTGTCACGGCTTCGACCGCCGGAACCGCGCATGAGCCCGACGCAACCGATCTGACGAGGATCGCGACGGCCGTCGACACGCTCGTCCTGCTGATGGCAACGGGTCGCCTCGCCGGGACGTGCCGCGCGCTGATCGACGCCGGCCGCGATGCCGACGAACCTGCGGCGCTCGTGATGTGGGCGACCACCCCCGAGGAACGGACGGTGATCGGCACGCTCAGCGATCTCCCGGCGTTGGCTGCGGCTGCAAGCCTGGGCCCACCCGCAACGCTGATCGTCGGCGAGGTCGCCGCGATCCCGCAGCAGGTGGCCACGTTCACCCAAGAACTGCATCTAGTCGCTCGGCCATAGCCCGAGCCGAGTGGGTTAGCCGGGCCCGAACGAGTAGAGCGAGCCGTCGCACCCCGTTCGCGATGGCCGGCGAGGACGTCGAATAGTCGGCGACGTAGTCGGCCCGCCAATCGACCGCACCGGTTTTCTCGTCGAAGGCCACCGCGTCGCCGTTTATCGGCATCGTTTCGGCCGTCGCCACGAAGATCCGACCGCCGGACACCGCTAGGGACGAACGGACCACCGCGCCCGTCGATGGCGGCGACGCCGACGATGACCATCGGATCGCGCCGGTGTCCGCGCTCAACGCGACGACCGTGCCGGCATCGGTTCCGACGAAGACCTTGCCATCCCCAACCGATGGCGTGCTCCGAACCCGAGGGCCGAGGGAGCGAGACGAGACGAGGCCGCCGTCGCGGCGTCGTATGCGAAGACCTTCGATTGCCCCGATCCGACGTACACGGTCCCTTGCGCGAAGGCGGCGCCGGCCCACATGCCCACGGAGCCGACCGGATCGTGCCAAACCGGGGCGCCGGTGGGAGCGTCCAACGCCCACAGCGACCCGTCGTCCGAGCCGACGTACGCAAGCCCGCCGACCACGGCGGGCGACGAGTTGATGCCCTCCGCGGTCGTTCCGGTGGCGGAGCCCCACAGCTCATGCATCGATGGGGCGTTGTCAACCTGGCCACGACACGGCGATTCAGACCATTTGGAGGATCTCGCGCAGGTCTCCGATCCGCGCGCCGGTCCAGTCTTCGCCCTCGAGGTGAAGGAGCGTCGTGACGTCAACCGACGGATCGCGGATCTCGACGGCGGTCATCCCGAACGCCGTGGCGCCGGTGAGCTCTCGGTAGGCGCCGTCGCCGCAATAGAGACAGTCCCGCGGTTCGACGCCGAGCGCATCGCACGCGTACCGATAGATCGCCGGGTCCGGCTTGCGTAGTCCGACGACGCTCGAGAAGACTTCGGCGTCGACGAGGCCGGCGAACGCCGACGCCTGCCACATCGGCGGGGTGTCGGGTGCGCACATCGAGATCAGTGCGAGCGGGAAGCCTCGCGCGCGCAGCTCCGTCAACGTCTCGACGGCGCCCTGCCGGGGACGGAACCACGTCTCGTACATCTCGGCGCGACGCTTGAGCGCCTCGGTGACGGCGGCGGCGGCCGGTTCAGGCAGGCCGATCGCCTCGCAGATCGCGCGCACGTTTTCGTCCATCGTCGTGTACACGCCGGTCTGTCGTTCCACGACCGTCTCGTTCCACGCGTCGCGGAACGCCGACGGGTCCGCGCCGAGCACCGTCGCCATGTGGTCGATCGAAGCGTAGAACGCCGCGTGGGGGAACTCCGGAACGAGCGTGCCGTAGAGATCGAAGATGACCGCGCGGATCGGCACGTCAGACGGTCTTGCGCCAGTCGTCGACGATCTGCCCGTAGATCACCAGGTCGACGTAGAGCCCGCCGCCGACCTTGCCGGCTCCCTTGAGGACGCCTTCCTCGCGCATACCGAGGCGCTTGGCCACCGCGCGGCTCCGCAGGTTGTCCACGCCGGCGCGGAGCTGGATGCGGTGCAGACCCTCGCTCTCGTACCCGCGCGCCATCAGCGCTTGCGCCGCGCGGGTCACGAGCCCGCGGCCGACGAATGCCTCGTCGAGCCAGAACCCGAGCTCGCCGACGTCGTCGGAGCCGCCGATCACGAGGTCGCAGCCGCCGGCGAGGTCGTCGCCGACCCAGATGCCGTTCCCGTCGAGCGAGCGGCCGTCGTCCACCCGCGACTCGATGTATGCGGCCTGCGAAGACGCGTCGGTGGCGTCGTCGACCCAGTGGAACCACCGCGCCAGGCGCACGCGGTTGCCGTCGATCAACGCATACAGCGCCTCGGCATCCGCAGGCGTGTAGGGCCTCACCACCGCGCCCCCGCCGAGCTCGATGTGCAGGTCGGGCCTCACGCTCGCACCCTACGTGCTCGCCATTCGTCCTCCAAGATGCCGTACCCGACGGAGTCGAGGTAACCGTCGGCAACGCGGATCCCGTCGCGCCACGTCCCTTCCTCGCGCATCCCGAGACGTTGCGCGACCGCCCGTGACCGCATGTTTCCGGCGGCTGCCTGGAGCTCCATCCGATGGAGCCCGAGCTCGTCGAACGCCATGTCGAAGAACCGCTCGCACGCGCGCGTGACGAGGCCCCGGCCCTCGTGGTCCTTCGCGAGCCAGTAGCCGATCTCACCGCTGTTCGACAGCGAGTCGATGTCCAGGCCGATGCCGCCGGCGAGCTCGCCGTCGACCCAGATTCCGTTGCCCTCGATGCTCACCGGCTCGTCGAGGCAGCTCTGGATGAACGTCCGCGTGTCCTCGGCGCTCTTGGTCGTGTGCTCCCAGATCATCCACGGACGCAGATGGTCGCGGTTCGCGTCGATCACGTCGTAGAGCGCCTGCGCGTCGTCGAGCGTGTACGAACGCACGACGATGCCGTCACCGAGATCCCAGTAGATCTGGTTCACGACGGCGCGGCCGCCGCCTCATGCTTCGACCGCTCCTCGTCCTGGAGGACCCGCCGGAGCACCTTGCCGACGAGCGTCTCCGGCAAGGAGTCGCGGAACTCGACCTCCTTCGGCGCGCGATAGCCGGTCAAGCCCTGCGCCGGGTCCTTGCACCAGGCGATCAGCTCGTCGGCGGTGAGGTGCTGTCCCTCCTTGAGTACGACGAACGCCTTCACACGCTCGCCGGTACGGTCGTCGGGGACGCCGATCACCGCGCACTTCGAGATCGCGGCGTGGTGGTACAGGACGTCCTCGACCTCGTTCGGGTACACATTGAAGCCGGACACGAGCACCATGTCCTTCAGCCGGTCGACGATCCGGAAGAACCCGTCGGGCTCCATCACCGCGACGTCACCGGTGTGGAACCACCCGTTGCGGATCGCGAGCGCGGTCTCCTCCGGACGGCGCCAGTACCCAAGCATCACTTGCGGCCCCTTGATACAGAGCTCGCCGGGCTCGCCCTGCGGCATCTCCTTGTCGGGGTCGTCGATCGAGATGATCCGCACGTCGGTGTCGGGGATCGGCATGCCGATGGATCCCGGCCGGCCGCGACCGTCCATCGGGTTCACGTGCGTGACCGGCGAGCACTCGGTGAGGCCGTATCCCTCGACCAACACGGCCCCGTCGCTCACCTCGGCGAACCGCTTGGCGACCGCCTGCGGCAAGGGCGCCGCGCCGGAGACGCACGCCTTCACCGACTTCAGGTCGAACCTCTGCAGGTCGGGGAACTCGTTGATCGCCACGTACAGCCGTGGCACCCCCGGGAAGAACGTCGGCTTCTCTTCCTGCGAGATCTCGAGGATCAGATGGATGTCGCGTGGGTTGGGAACCGGGACGAGCTTGGCCGCGATCAACCCGGTGAGCACCATCGCGAGCAACCCGTACGAATGGAAGAACGGCAGCGCAGCGAGGACCGCGTCCTGCCCCTCCTCGATCGTCGTGATCCAGGCCCAGGCCTGCCGGGCGTTCGCCGTCAGGTTTGCGTGCGACAGCATCGCGCCCTTCGCGATCCCCGTGGTGCCACCGGTGTAGATCAGGACGGCGAGATCCTCGGCCGCCTGGATCGTCGCGACCGCGGGGATCGGACCGGCCGATGCCATCTCCTCATGCCATCGACGGACCGCCGCGTCCTTCGGCACCGGCGGCCACGGTTTGCCCACCGCCCGCTGTTGCTTCTTGAACTTGAGCGCGGGCGCGAGGAGCTTCTTCAAGCCCGGCATGTAGTCGTTCAGGCGGGTGACGACGACGTGCTCGATCCCCACCGCCGTGAACACATCCGCGAAGTCGGCGTACATCAGGTCAGCGACGAGCACGACGTTGACCTCGGCGTCGCGAAGCTGGTGCTCCATCTCGCGGGCCGTGTACACGGGGTTGTTGCCGACGGCCACGGCGCCGATGCGCATACACGCGTAGAACGCGATCGTGAACGGCGGGGAGTTCGGCATGATCAGCGCCACGCGATCGCCCTTGCGGACGCCGAGCCCGGCGAGCATCGCGCTACAGAGCTCGACCTCACGCAGCAGCTGGCGGTAGCTGAGGTGCTTGCCGAACCAAGCGATCGCGGGCCGATCCGGGAACCGCCCGGCCGCCGACTCGAGCAGCCCGAAGACGCTTTCGGCGGGCAGCGGGGCGATCGATCGCGGCACGTCGGACGGGTAGGACGCGAGCCACGGTCGTTCCCCCCTCATGCGCGGCATGATATGCGGCATGGCGACCACCATGCAGGACACCAACGCGCCCTCGACCGAGGAGCGCCGGGGCAGCCTGTTCATGGCCGGCATGCGCCTGGTCTGGGCCTACATCAAGTTGCACCCCAAGCCATTCATCGTGTCGCTGGCCGGAGCGATGGTCTTCGCGGTCTCGTCGATCCTGTTGACCGACGCACTGGCGCGGGCCACCAACACCGTTCTGGAGCCGGCCCTGAGCCCACCGCCAGGCGGCGGCCCCGCCCCCGGCGTGTCCGCGACGGGCGTCGCTCCCCACGCCGTATGGCTCTCGGTGCTCGCGCTGATGTTGTTCGGGTGCGGACGGGCTCTGGGCATCATGGTCCGGCGCTACTACTCGGGCGTCGCGGGGGAGCGCGTGATGGCGACCCTTCGCCGCAACGTCTCCGACCGCTACCGCGAACTGCAGCTGCAGTACCACCGCGAGACCCCTACGGGTGAGCTGCTCGCGCACATGGAGGCCGACGTCAAGGCCGCGGTCGACGTGTTCTGGCCGGTGCCGTTCGCCGTCGGCGTGATCGCGTTGGTCGTCCTCGCGATGATCCAGATGCTGCGGGTCGACGCGTGGCTCGCGCTGGTCGGCGTGCTGTTGTTCCCCTTGCTGGCGCTGATGAACCACAACTTCGCCAAGCACATGGAGGAACCTGCCCGGATGGCCCAGGAGGACATCGGGGTCGTGTCGGCGGTCGCCCACGAGTCGATCGACGGCGCGCTCGTGGTCAAGACGCTCGGGCGTGAGCAGCTCGAAACCGAGAAGCTCGAAGACGCGGCCCGCACGCTTCGCGACGACCGCGTACGCGGCGGGTACGTACGCGCGACGTTCGAGGCGGCGCTCGATGCGCTGCCGACGCTTGCGACGGTCCTGCTGATCGCGGTCGGCGCGTGGCGGATCCATCAAGGCGCGATCAATACCGGCGAGCTGGTCGGGTTCGTCGCGTTGTTCGGGTTGCTGTCTTGGCCGATGCGCTTCATCGGGTGGATCCTCGCCGAGCTGCCGCGTGCGGTCGTCGGTTGGGACCGGCTGCAGACGGTGTTCGCCGAGCAGGTGACGGTGACGCCGCCCGAGCAGCCCGTGCCGCTACCGCAGGGACCGCTCGGCCTGGCGGTGAAAGACGTCGAGCTGATCTACGACGGGCTCCCCGTGCTGAACGGCGTGAGCTTCGACGTCGAGCCCGGCGAGTCGGTCGCGATCGTGGGGTCGACCGGCGTCGGGAAGTCGACGCTCGTGCAACTCCTTGTCCGCCTCGCGGATCCGGACGAGGGCGTCGTGACCGTCGGTGGGATCGACGTGCGCCAGACCGATCCGCTCGAGTTGCGCGCGGCCGCCTCGATCGTGTTCCAGGAGAGCTTCCTGTTCGCGGCGAGCGTGCGCGAGAACATCGCGCTCGACGACACCGTCGACGCCGACGAGGTCGTGCGCTCGGCGATGATCGCCTCGGCCGACCGGTTCATCCGTGAGCTGCCAAATGCCTACGACACCGTCGTCGGCGAGCGCGGCCACACCGTCTCGGGCGGTCAGCGCCAGCGGGTCGCGCTGGCGCGAGCGCTCGCGCGTAAGCCGCGCATCCTGATCCTCGACGACGCGACATCGTCGGTCGACCCGACGATCGAGGCCAACATCCTGCAGGCGCTTCGCCGCGAGCTCGACACCACCTTGATCGTGGTGGCCTACCGCCTGTCGACGATCAAGCTGGCCGACCGGGTGATCTACCTGGAGGGCGGGAGGGTCGCCGGCACCGGGACACACGACGAGCTCCTGGCGACACAGCGCGGCTACGCGTCGATCATCCGCGCGTACGAGCGCCGGCACGTGGAGGAGGTGCTCGATGAGCGCTGAGCTCGCCTCGTTCAAGACCGACGACGATGCGCTGCC
>C688J18823_10000227_pt1 | contig 32164 bp, 34 predicted proteins | sample HopSoiMetagenom1_FD_18823 | JGI IMG/M metagenome (IMG submission 18823) | reverse complement strand
GAGCGATACCGCCGAGACTTCGAGCCCGCCGAGCTTCCTGAGCTTCAGTCTGCCTTCGCCCCGACGCGCTTGACCACGTCTGCGTTCTCGGCGAGCTCAGCCTTGATCTTCGCTGCTATTTCCGCGGGGTTGGCCTGGAACGTCTCGAAGCCGAGCGCCGTAGTGCGCTTCTGCATCTCGGGCGTGGCGAGCGCTTTTTCCACGTCGGCGCCGATCCTGCGCGCGAGCTCCGGCGACAGGCCGCGCGGTCCCATCAGGACCAGCCACGACACGACCTCGAAGTTCTTCGGTCCACCGGCCTGCTCGACCGTCGGCACGTCGGGGTGGCTGGCGAGGCGCTTGGGCGCCGCCACGGCGATCAGCTTCACGCGGCCGGCCTTCACCATCGGCGCGGTCGACGAGGCGGTCGCCACGGCCCAATCCACGTCGCCATTGGCGATGGAGGTGAAGATCTGCAGCGTGTCCTTGAAGGGCACATGGACCATGTCGGTGCCCGTCTGGTAGGCCAAGATTGCGCTACCAAGATGCGATGGGCTGCCGACGTACGGCGTGCCGTAGGTCAGCTTGCCCGGCTTCGACTTCGCCGCCGCGATGAGATCTTTCACCGAGTTGTACGGGCCGTCGGCTTTTACCGCGATGAAAAACCAAGTGCGATAGAGACCCGAGATGGGGGTGAGATCCGCTTCAGGGTCGTAGGGGACGTTCTTGAAAAGCACCGGATTGATCGTGAGGTGCGAGTTCGCCGCCACCAACAGCTCGTGCCCGTCGGGCGCGGCCTTCTTCACTTGCTCGATAGCGATGAAGCCGTTGCCGCCGGGCTTCGCCTCCGTAACCACCGGCTGGCCCCATTCCTTCTGCAGCACCTCCGCAAGCGCACGCACGTACAGATCCGGGCCGATGCCGGTCGAGTACGGCGTGACCAGCTTCACGGCGCGCGAAGGGAACGTCTGCGCCGCGGCCGCGAACGGAAGAACCAGCAGGAGGACGACGAGGCGTTTCATTCCTTTTTCCTAATCGATGGTGGCGCCGGTCTTGCGAACCAGCTCGGCGTATTTGGCCGTGTCGGAGCGGATGAGGTCGGCCAAAGCCTGCGGCGTCGACGGCAACGGCGTGAAGCCGAAGGTGCCCAAGCGCTCGCGCACGTCCGGCTCGCCGAGCGCGCGGTTCACGTCTCGGTTGATCGTCGCCACGGCCGCCGTTGGCGTCGCCTTCGGCACCAGCCAGGCAACCCAGGCATTCACCTCGTAATCCGTCGGACCGCCGGATTCGGCGACCGTCGGGACATCCGGGGCGGCGGCGAGCCGCGACTTGGCCGCCACGCCGACGAACTTCACCTTCCCGGCGCGCACGAGCGGCCCGGCCGTCGCGAGGGTGGTGAGCGTCCAATTGACTTCGTTGTTCGCCACCGCGCCGACCATCTGCGAGGTTTCCTTGAACGGCACGTGAACCATCTGGGTACCGGTGCGCAGCTCGAGAAGCGCGCTGCCCAGGTGCGATGGGCTGCCGACGAATGGCGTGCCGTAGCTCACCTTGCCGGGCTGCTTCTTCGCGTCGTCGAGCAGCTGGCCGACGCTGGCATACGGCCCGTGAGCTGCCACCGCGATGAGGAAGTCGGTGCGGTAGACGAGGGCCGCGGGCGCCAGATCCTTGTCCACGTCGTAAGGAAGGCGCTTGAACAGCGTCGGATTGATCGCCACGTGACCGCTGTCCACCATCACGATATCGTGACCGTCCTGCGCGCCCTTTTTCACCGCCTCGATGGCGATGAAGCCGTTGCCGCCGGGACGCGCCTCCACGATTACCTGCTGCCCCCACGTCTTGGCGAGCTTGTCGGCTAGCAGCCGTGCGACGGTGTCGGGCCCCGCGCCCGTCGGGTAGGGCGATACGATGCGCACCGTCTTCGCCGGAAACGTCTGTGCTGCGACCAGCGTCGGTAGAGCGACCAGCAATCCCACCAGCGTGCGGTTCATGACCTATCCTTTCTGAACGAACTCCGTCGGCGTGCCGATCAGGCACTCCGCCTTGTTGGGACGCACCACCATGAAGTCTGACAGCATGGTGCCGACGTCGGGCTTCCAGCGCGAGTCGTGGAGGTCGATGTTGTTGCCGAAGCACATGCCCTCCTCCAGCACCATGTCCATGATGCGATGCCCGTTCAGCGTGTTCGAGCCGTAACCCTCGGCATACACGACCGTGGGGAACTCCGGCGACGCGGTGCCCATGGCGTGGAAGCCGAGCTCTACCCAGTCGAGTCCCGCCTTCGCCGCCGGCTTGCGGATGATCTCCAGCGCCTCGCGGATGGTCTTGCCGGCGACGAGCGCGCCTTTGCTCGCCTCCAGGCACTCGACGGACACGTTCCAGATGTTAAGTAGCTCCTTGGGCGCCTTCTTGCCGAGGTACACCGAGAACTCGGTGTGGCAGCGGTAGCCGCCATACTTGGTGTGCCACTCGGTGACGATGAGATCGCCCTCGGCAAGCGGGCGCATCGTCGGCGTGATCGGTTGCTCGCAGCCGTGCAGCATGTGCCAAAGCTCGTTCTTCGGATGCTCGACCGGGCCGGAGGTGAAGAGGTTGAAGATGTTCGGCTCGCCGCCGTTGGCGATCTGCGTCTTGATCATCTCGGCGTAGACGACGGCCTCCGGCACGCCGGGGCGCGCGCTCTCGATCATCGCGTCCACCACCTTGCGCGCGATCTTGCCGGCGCCGCGCAGGATCTCGATCTCGGCCTCGCTCTTCACCATGCGCATGTCCTGCAGGATGTGGCTCGCGTCGATGAGCTCGGCCTGCGGCAGGAGCTTCTGCAGGTTGAGCACATCCTGGTGCAGGAGCGTCGGCGTCGTCTGGATGGTGGAAGAAAAGCCGATGAGCCCCAGTCTCGACTTGTCGAGCCCGCGGCTGCGCAGCTCGTCCGCAATCGCCGCCATGCCGCCTATGGTGCGGAAATCCGTGACCCACGTATTGAGCGAGAGGTAGGGATTCGTCGGCCGGTTCATGTGCGGGACGCCGGTCCACACCACCGGGTCGCCCTGCAGCGGGAACAGCCCGTTGCCGCCGAGATGGGCATCGACCTGGAACATGTAGCGCATGTTGGCCATGCCCATGCCCCAGTAGATGTCGTTGCCGAGGAAGACAAATGCATCCATGCCCGCCATCAGCATCGCCTTTCGCGCGCGGTCCCAACGGCGGTCGCGCTCGGACAGCGGAATCTGCGGGATGTACTTGGACGGCACGCGCGTGGCGCGCGCGCCTTCGGGGATCGGTACGGCAGTCGGGGGGAACGGTGGAAGGGCCATGGTCCTCAGCGGTTCACGGTTTTAAGGTCCCAAGCGGCGATGCGCTTGTAGTTTTCGTTGATCTCGACGAGCTTCTCGCGGCTGACGACATCCTCGATGCGCTTGAACGGCTTGCCACCGGTCAGCTGGTCGACGGTCTCGATGATGAAGTCGGGCGGCACGGAGCGATTGGTGAGCACGATCTTCGACGTCATCGGCAGGCGCTCTGCCTCATAGGCTTTCAGCGCTTGCTCGACGGGGTGCTTTTTCAACAACTGGGAAAGGAGCTCCGCATCGAGGATCGCCTGCGCGCCGCCGTTGCCGCCGCGCGGATACATCGGATGGGCGGCATCGCCGAGCAGCGTGACGCGGCCGAAGGTCCAGCGCTCGATCGGGTCGCGGTCGACCATCGGGTATTCCAGGATGAATTCCGAGCGGCGAATGAAGTCGGGCACGTCGAGCCAGTCGAAGTGCCAGTCCTGGTGGTAATGGATGAAGTCCTCGAGCTTGCCCGGCTTGTTCCAGTCGTTCTCGGTGAAGCTGTCGCGGCGCACCTCGGTCGCCCAGTTGATGAGCTGGGTGCCGTCGGCGTGGTTACGCAGCACGTAGCAGAGGAACTTTCCCGAGCGCAGCGGTCCGGCGCGCACGATGCTTGCGCCGGAGAGGATCGGCTTGTTCACCGTGACGCCGCGCCAGAGGTTGATACCGCCGAATGCGGGACGACCTTCGTTCGGATAGAACTGCCGGCGCACGGCGGAATGGAAGCCGTCGCACGCCACGGCGACGTCGGCCTTCGCCGGCGTGCCTTCCTCGAAATGCACCGTGACGCCGCGTTCGTCCTGCTCGACGCGCGTGCACTTGCGACCCATCTCGACCACGTCGTTTCCCAGCCTTTGCGTAACGACCTCGTGCAGCGCGGCGTGGAGGTCCGCCCGGTGGATCGAGACGTGCGGCCACGTGTAGCCGGCGTTGCGGCCACAGGGCTCCTGGAAGATGAGCTGGCCGAACTGGTTGTACCAGACGAATTCCTTCGGCTCGACGCCCCGGCGGCGGATGCCGGCCTCGACGCCAAGATCGGACAGCCGGCGCATGGCGTGCGGCAGCAGGTTGATGCCCACCCCCAGGGGCTTGAACTCGCGCGCCGCCTCGTAGATGCGGCACGAAATGCCTTCCCGGTGCAGGTAGAGCGCGGTGACCAGGCCGCCGACGCCACCGCCGATGATCGCGACGTGCAAACTATCCTCCTTCGCCAATTATATGGCCATCCATATAATGTGCGGATGGCGGTCGTCACCCACAACACGGTGCCTTTCCTCGTGCAGCGCGTGGCGACGCTGATGAACGCGTGGCACGCGGACTTCCGCAAGCTCGGGCTTAGCGTGCTCAGCGTGCGCGTGATGGCGGTGCTGTCCCTGAACGGCGGCGCGACGGTGGGCGAGCTGGCGGAGGCGACCTCGATCGACCAGTCGACGCTTTCGCACATCCTGCGACGCCTGGAGCGCGGCAAGCTGATCGAGAAAACGCGCCAGGATCACGACAACCGCTCGGTGATGATCTCGACCACCGCAAAGGGTCGCGCCATCGCGCGCAAGTGCCACGACACTTCCCTCCAGCACGACCGCATCCTCACCAAGGGACTCGCCGGCAAAGAGGTGCGCGCCCTCAAAGCGGCCCTGAAGCAGCTCTACGCCAACATCACGGCCGCCTAGGCGCCGACGACGAAATCGAAGGCTCCCCGCCCTGGATCGGCCATCTTCATGGCGAGCTCGGGCTGGAACAGGCTGTCTCGCGGGTTGCTGCCGTCGTTCGGAAAATAGAGCTGCGTGGTGAGCACGCGGCCGCCCGGGGCCTGCACCTTGACGTGGATGTGGCGCGCGCGGCCTGGGTACACCGCGGGGAGGATGGTTTCCAGCCGATAGCGGCCCTCCGCATCGCTGAACTGGTGGCCACGGTAACGATAGCCGCGGTTGTCGTAGTCGCCATTTTCGTCCGCATGCCAGAAATCCAGCAACGCGCCTTTCACCGGCTTGCAGTCGCGTGTCAGCACCGTGCCGGCGACGACGAGGCGCGGCGCCTTGCTGCCGGGCTCGGACAACGCGATGCGTTGCGGCGTGTTGGTCTTGAAGAACGGCCCCTCCGTCTGCCGCGGCGTGATCGGCCCGCAGGTCTGCGCGAGGACGTTCGATACCGGCAGCAGGGCCCCGGCCATGAGGATTCGCCGACGGGTGAGCAGGGTCATGAAAGCTTGCGCATCAGATAGAGCGACAGCTCCGGAATATAGGTCACCAATGCCAGGGTGAACAGATTGATGATGATAAAGGGGACCAGCCCGCGGTAGATGAGTTCCAGCTTCGGCTTGAACATCGCCTGCGTCATGAAGATGTTGAGGCCGAAAGGCGGCGTGAACATGCCGATGGCGAGGTTCAGCGTCATGATGATGCCGAAGTGGACGAGGTCGACGCCGGCCGCCTGCACGAGCGGCACGAGGAGCGGCGTGAGGACCAGCACCGCGGAGGCCGGGTCGATGAAGCAGCCGACGATCAGCAGCACCATGTTGATGACGAGGAGGATCAGCCACGGTTCGGCCTTCATGCCGACGATGGCGCCGGCCAGCGCCTGCGGCGCGCCGCTGATGGTGAGGAGCCACGAGAAGACCGCCGCCGCGGCGACGATGATCATCACCTGCGCGGTGAGGTAGACGGTGGAGATCGCGACATCCCACAGCTCGGCGAGGCTGATCTCGCGGTACACGATCACCGACACGAAGATCGCGTAGACGCAGGCGACGCCGGCGGATTCGGTGGGCGACACGATGCCGGCGTAGATGCCACCCAGGATGATCACCGGGGCACCGAGCGCCCAGCCGGAAGCGCGCAGCGCAGCCAACAGCCGCTTCGCCTGGAACGGCTCCGTGTCGACGAACTGGAACCCGCGCGCGACGACGACAATGTAGAGCGCCATCACGCCAGCCATCACGAGCCCCGGCCCGATGCCCGCCATGAACATCTGCGTGATCGACTGTCCGGCCGCGATGCTGTACAGGATCATCGTGATGGACGGTGGAATCATGATGTCGATCGAGCCCGCCGAGGTGATCAGGCCGAGCGAGAAGCGGTCGTCGTAGCCGACGGCCTTCATGCGCGGATAGAGGAGGCGCCCGACCGCGCCGATGGTGGCGACGCTCGAGCCCGAGAGCGCGCCGAAGAAGGTCGACGTGCCGACCACCGAAAGCGCGAGGCCGCCGCGCATCCAGCCGACGATCGCCAGCATCAGATCGACGATGCGCCGCGCCAGGCTGCCGCGCGCCATGATCTCCCCGGCGAAGAGGAAGAACGGCACCGCGAGCAGCGGAAACTTGTCGATCGCGCCGTATAACGCGATGTGCACCTGGGTGAGCGGCACGTTGGTGAAGGCGAGCAGCGCGACCACCGTCGTTATGAGCAGCAGCAGGAAAACCGGGAAGCCGCCGAGGAGCAGCGCGAGCGGCAGCAGCACGACCAGCCAGGCCATCAGTCCTTGTCCCGCGGGCCGCGGACGAGGGCGAGCAGCATGAGCGCCAATCCGAGAGGGATGGCTAGGTGCGGAATCGCGATCGGCAGCTCGGTGACGGCCGCCTTCTGGCCGTAGCTGATGAAGGTGGCGACGATGCGGACCGATTGCAGCAGGATGAAAAGCAGCACCGCCACCATGCAGACCGTATAGGTGATACGCATGACCTCCTGCCCTCGGGGCGGCAGCCGGTCCGACAGGATGTTCATGCGCAGGTGCTCGTCGCGCCGCGTGACCAGCGCGGCGCCGAGGAACACGCACCACAGGAGGATCATGGTCATGATCTCCTCGGTCCAGATGATCGGCGCCTCGAACACATAGCGCGCCACGACGTTGGCGAAGTTGAGCGCGATGCTGAAGAGGAGCAGCGTGCCGAGCAGCAGCCGCGCGCCCTGCATCACTTTTTCGATCCAGCGTTTTATATGGAAGGCCATATAATGGTTGCCGAGGAGGAGCTTAGCAGCAATGGACGCCCGGGCTTTCTGGCAGGCGATCGGCTGCCGCGCAGTGGGAGCGGCGGTCGTGACGGCGAAGGACCACGACGGCCCCGCGGGCTTCCTCGGCCTTTCCGCGACGCACCTCTCCGCCGATCCGCCGCGCCTGATGGTCTCGGTCGACGCACGCACGAGCGCGCTGCGTACCATCCATAACTCGCGGCACTTTGCCGTCAACTACCTCGCGCCGGCGCACGAGAAGCTGATCGCCGTCTTCGGCGGCAAGACCGAACTGCGCGGCGCCGAGCGTTTCGCCGGCCCGGATTGGACGACGCTCAAGACCGGCGCCCCCGTTTTGCGCGGCGCGATCGGCGCGCTCGACTGCGAGCTCGAAGAGGTGCTCGAGCGCGGCTCGACCACCATCGTCATCGGTCGGCTGGTGGCGCACGCGGCCGCCGAAGGGCCGGCGCTGGTTTCTTTCCGTGGCAACTGGAGAACACTCGATGCAACGTAGGGACACGCGCATGCGCGGCGGCAACGCCTTCAAGCTCGGCCTGTTCGCGCCGAACTGCTCGGGCGGCATCACCATGACCACCGCGCCCGAGGCCTGGGAGGCGTCGTGGGACAACAACCAGAAGCTTGCGCAGATGGCCGACGAAGCCGGCATCGAGTTCATCCTGCCGGTGGCGCGCTGGCACGGCTACGGCGGCAAGACCAACACCGAAGGAAGCGCCTTCGAGACCATCACCTGGGCGACCGGCTTGCTCGCCCAGACGCGCGAAATCGTGATCTTCGGCACCGTGCATGTACCGTTCATCAACCCCGTCTGGGCGGCGAAGCAGATCGTCACCGCCGATCACTGCGGCGCTGGCCGCTTCGGGCTCAACATCGTGTCGGGCTGGAACGAGGGCGAGTTCCGCATGTTCGGCGTACCGATGCAAGCGCACGACGAGCGCTACGTCTATACCGAGGAATGGGTCTCGATCGTCAAGCGGCTCTGGAGCGAGGAGCAGCCCTTCGAGCACAAGGGCAAGTACTTTGATCTGCAGGGCGTGCTCAGCAGCCCGAAGCCTTATGGCGGCACGCGTCCCATCATCATGAGCGCGGGCTCCTCGCCCGCCGGCCGCGCCTTCGCGCGCAAGAACGTCGACTGCCTGTTCATGATCATCAACAAGCTCGATACCCTGCCGGGTGAGATCCGCGCGCTGCGCGAAGGCCTCGACGCGAAAGTCGGCGTGTTCGCGAGCGGGCACGTGGTGTGCCGACGCACGCAAAAGGAAGCCGAGGACTACTACCACTACATCGTCCACGAGAAGGGGGACTGGGAGGCGGTCGAGCACTTGGTGAAAATCCGCGCCAACCAGCAGTCGATGAGCGTCGAGGACATGAAAAAGATCAAGGAACGCCTGATCAGCGGGCTCGCCACTTACGCCATCATCGGCAGCCCGGACAAGGTCGCCGACACCTTCAAGACGCTCGCCGATGCTGGCCTCGACGGCATGGCGGTCGGGTTCGTCAATTACCTAAACGACGTGCCGCTCATCCGCGACGAGGTGCTGCCGCGCATGGAGCGCCATGGCATCCGTTCCGCGATTCAACAGGGGAGGAAGAGTGCTTAGATCGATGATCTGCGTATTGGGTGCGGCCTTTGCGACCAGCGTCGCGGCCCAGACCTACACCATGAAGCTCGCCGTGCCGACGGTCGGCGACCCGAACCACGAGTTCATCAAGCGCTACAAGGAAGCGATCGAGAAGAACACCGGCGGCCGCATCAAGGCCGAGCTTTATCCCGGCGGGCAGCTCGGCCAGAACCAGCAGATCATGGAAGGCGTGCAGCTCGGCACCATCGAGATGTTCTCGGTGCCGCCGAACTTCGCACGCGGCGCCGACGCCCGCTTCACCGTGACGGACGCCGCCGGCATCTTCACCGATATCGCGCATGGCCACCGCAGCCTGACGGACCCGGCGTTCCGCGAGCAATTCCTTAGCCTCGGCGTGCCCAAGGGCGTGAAAGGCGTGTCGATCTGGATGTACGGCGGCACCGCCTACGCTTCGACCAAACCGCTGCGCTCGGTCGCCGATTTCAAGGGCAAGAAGATCCGCATCCTCGCCAGCCGCCTCGAGATCGCGCTGATGAGCGAGCTGGGTGCTTCGGGCCTGCCGATCGAGTACAGCCAGGTCCTCACCGCCCTGCAGCAGGGCGGAGTCGACATCATCCGCGCCAACCTCGTCGCCATGGGCACGGCGAAGTTCTACACGGTGGCGAAGCACGTGCTGCTGGTCGACGAAGGCTTCATTCCCGAGGTCGCTTTCGTCTCGACCAAGTTCCTCGACCAGCTACCTGCTGATCTGCGCAAACAGGTCGAGAGCACAGGCCGTCAGCTCGAGGAGGGCATGCTCAAGTTCTCGCTCGATTTCGACGCCAGCGAAGCGAAGCGCTGGCAGGCGAACGGCTCGGAAGTGAGCAAGCTGCCGCCGGCGGAGCAGGCCGAGTTCATGCGCCGCGCGAAACGCGCCACCGAGCACTTCATCGCCGGTCAGCCGGAGCTGCAACCGATGTATAAGCTCCTTACCGAGTCGGCGGCGCGCAACGCAAAGAAGTAACGAACTCGCCGATGCGCGCAATCGCCGCGCGCGCATCGGCAAGACGATCGGCAAAAAGATGCCAGACATGGATCATGTCCGGCCACTCCTCGAGGGTGACCTCGACGCCCGCCGCTTTCGCCTTCTGCGCGAAGCGCAGGCTGTCATCGCGCAGCATTTCCTCGGAGCCTACTTGAAGGAGGAGCGGCGGCAGACCGGCGAGATCGCCGTAGAGCGGCGAGAGCAGTGGCGTCCTCGGATCGGTATTTCCAACATAAGCGCTTGCGCACGCGCGCAGCGACTCCGGAAGGATGATCGCCTCACGCGCCGCGCGCTCGGTGACCGATGCGCCGGTGAGCGCTAGATCGAGCACGGCGGAAATCAGCACCGCTCCTTGCGGCAGGCGCTCTCCTCCATCGCGCAGCTTGAGCAGCAACGCGGCCGCGAGATTGCCGCCCGCAGAATCTCCGATGCAGATGATGCGCTCGTGTTCCCTCGCCACGCGCCGGTAGGCGATGTGGCAGTCCTCTAGGGCCGCCGGAAATGGCGCCTCCGGCGCCAGCCGGTAATCGGCGGCGAAAACCGCGCAGCCGCTCGCCTTGCTGAAGCGCGTCGAAAGGCCGCGGTACGCCGCGGCCGAGCCGGCGGTGAAGCCGCCGCCATGGACATAGAAGAGCACGGTATCGCACGTCGCCCTGCCGACCTCGATCCATTCGCCCAAAGCGCCTTCCTGCCGCAGCGAGGCGCCCGGCAGCGGCGGACAGATCGCAGTGAACTGCGCCTCCCAACGCGCGCGCCGCTCCTCGAACGTTCCCGCAGTGGGNGGCCGTCTGGCGAGGTCGGCGCGGATGGCGGCGATCTCGCGATTCATGTCTCGCCATCGACCTCGACAAGCCGTGCGCGCCAGCCCTTGCGCCGCGCGAAGTAGCCGACGGCGGAGAGCGCAAGCAGCACAAGGCTGACGAGAATCAGGACCAGCGCCACCGGCCGCTGCAGGAAGATGAGCCACGCGCCGTCCGACATGATGAGGGATTGGCGAAGCGACATCTCGAGGAGCGGCGCGATGACCAGGCCGAGCACCAGCGGCGCCGGGTCGAAGCTCAATTTCTTCAGGCCGTAGCCGACGATGCCCATGATCAGCATGATCCATACGTCGACGATGGAGTTGTTCACCTCGTACACGCCGATCACGCAGAACATGATGATCATCGGATAGAGGTACGCATAAGGGATGCGCAGCAGGTTCACGAACACGCCGACCAGCGGCAGGTTGAGCGCGAGGAGCATCAGGTTGCCGACGTACATCGACGCGACGAAGCCCCAGAACACCTCCGGATGATCGTTGACGAGCGTCGGCCCCGGCGGCACGCCGTGGATGAGGAGGGCCGCCATCAGCACCGCCGTCACCGGACCGGTCGGGATGCCGAGCGCGAGCATCGGCACGAAGGCGCCGGTGGAGGCGGCATTGTTCGCCGACTCCGGGCCGGCCACGCCCGCCACGGCGCCTTTGCCAAACTGCTCCGGATGGCGCGAAACCTTCTTCTCAAGGGCGTACGACATGAAGCTCGAGATGATGTGCGCCGAGCCGGGAATGATGCCGATGACAAAGCCGAGCAGCGAGCCGCGGGCGATCGGCCAGCCGGACTCGCGCCACTCCGTGCGGTTGGGCCAGAGCTCCCGCAGCTTGGGCCGCGTCACTTCGGAGGTCACCTGCAGGCTGGGCGTGGACAGGATCTCGCCGAGGCCGAAGAGCCCGACCGCTACCGGCACGATGCCGATGCCGTCGCCAAGCTCGGCGATATTGAACGAGTAGCGGAAATGTCCGCTCATTACGTCGATGCCGATGGTGCCGAGCAGCAGCCCGAACGCCGCCATGAGGAGCGTGCGCACGAGCGAGCTGGTCGACATGTAGGCGAGGAAGATCAGGCCGAGCACGAGGAGGGCGGTGTATTCCGGCGGGCCGAAGCCGAGCGCGAATTGCGCGAGCGGCGGCGCCACCACGGTGAGGAGCAGCACGCCCAGCGTGCCGGCGACGAACGATCCCACCGCGGCAATGCAGAGCGCGGCCCCTGCCCTTCCCTTCTTCGCCATGGCGTTGCCGTCGATGCAGGTCATGACCGATGCCGCTTCGCCGGGGATGCGGAGCAGGATGGAGGTGGTCGACCCGCCGTATTGCGAGCCGTAGTAGATGCCGGCCAGCATGACGATGGCCTTCGTCGCATCGAGCCCATAGGTGAGCGGCAGCAGGATGCTGATGCCGGCTAGCGGACCGATGCCGGGCAGCATGCCGACCAGCGTTCCGACCAGGCAGCCGACAAACGCGTACCACAGCACGTCCGGCCGCAGCGCGACCGAAAAGCCGAGCAGGACGCTATCGAGCGTTTCCAGGATCTAGAACCAGAGCACGCCGCGCTCGAGCGGCGACTTGAGCGCCTTGCCGAAGAGCCAGTAGGCGAACACGGTGAGCGCGACGCTATAGGCGGCGGCGACGAGCACGTTGCGGCGCTCGACGATCACCAGCAGCGCGAACACCAGCAAGCTCATCGCCAGCAGGAAGCCGAGCGGCCGGTAGGACGCGACGGCGAGCGCCGTGATGACGACGACGAGCGCGGCGTGATTGCGGTCCTTCCAGTCCAGCCCTACGGCCCGCACCGCCGAGGGCGCGACGATGAGCGCCGCGGCGAAGAGCATCATCAGCGCCGCTGCAAGCTTCGGCATCATGCCGGCGCCCGGCGCGGCGAGCGTGCCGAAGGGCAGCTCGCCGCTGATCGCGAACACGGCGAGGCCGAGCGCGATGAAGGCCGCTCCCGCTACGTGGTCGGCTTTCAGCCCTGCACCTTGCCGATCGATTGCACCGCCGCTTCTACCCGCTTCGCGTCCTGATCCCAGAACTTGGCGAACTCCGGCTGGTCGAGGTAGGCGACCTCGTCGCCGATGTTATGGATCGCCGCCTTGAACTGATCGCTGGCGACTGCCTTGCGCGTCTCGTCGCGCAGCCGGGTGATCACGTTCGCGCCGGTGCCTTTCGGGGCGAAGAGACCGACCCACAGCCCGAACTCGACGTCATAGCCCGCTTCCTTGAGGGTCGGCACGTCGGGGAGCGACGGCGTGCGCTCGGCGCCGAAGGTGGCGAGCGGCTTCAGCTTGCCGGCCTTGATCTGCGCCATGGCGGCGGCTACGGACGAGACGAGCACCTGTGCGTTGTTGCCGAGCACCGCCGTCACGGCCGGACCGCCGCCGTTGGTGGGAAGGTGCCGCATCTGGATACCGGCGGCTTTCACGAACAGCGCCGTCGGCAGATGCAGCGCGCCATAGAGCCCTGACGAGCTGAACACGATGCCGTTGGGACGCTTCTTCGCGTCCTCGACCAGCTCTTTCAGATTCTTGTACGGCTGCTTGTCGTTCACCACGAGAACCATCGGACCGCGGGTGAGACGCGCGACCGGTATGAAATCGGCTCGGGTGAACTTCGGCTCCCGACCGAACAACTTGTCCACTTCCGAGAAGCCGGAGATGGACACGATGTGCAGGAGGAGCGTGTAGCCGTCGGGCTTCGCATTGGCCGCAAATTGCGCGCCGACGGCACCGGCCGCGCCGGCCTTCGTCTCGATCACGACCGGCTGCTTGAGGAGCGGCTCCATCACCGCCGCAAATGGGCGGCCGACGACGTCCGCGGCGCCGCCGGGCGGAAAGGGATTCACCATCGTGATCGGCCGCGAGGGATAAGCCTCTTGCGCAAATCCGTGCGCGGTCAGCGCGGCCGCGGTGAGTCCCGCGGTGCCGGCGATGAAGTTTCGTCTGTCCATGTCATCCTCCTCCGGTTATTGTTGTAGCGTATCAAAACCCCATGAGCGAAATCCGCGATTGCATCCCGCCCGACCGCAATCCGCGCCGTCCGCGCTTGAAGCTGCCGCCCGGCTCGGTGGACACCCACGTCCACGTCTTCGAGGCGGGATATCCGCTATCGCCAGCGCGCGGCTACAACCCGCCACACTCGACGCTCAACGACCTCAAGCATCTGCACTCGACGCTCGGCATCGACCGCGTGGTGTTCACGCAGCCCTCGGTGTACGGCATCGACAACTCGGCGATCCTGAATGCGATGGTGGCGCTCAACAACGAGCGCGCCGACCGCGCGCGCAGCGTCGTTGCGCTCGACATGACGTTCAGTGAGACGGACCTCGCTTCGCTCGACGGGCTGGGCGCGCGGGGCATCCGTTTGAACACCGATAACCAGGGCGGCATGCCGATCGCCTTCACCGACATCCCGGAGCTCTGCGCGCGCATCAAGCCGTTCCACTGGCATCTCGAGTTCCTGTTCCCCGGCAAGGCCATCGTCGAGCTGATGCCCGTGTTCGAGACGTTGACGGTGCCAATGTCGATCGCCCACTTCGCCTACCAGCCCGCCGGCGCCGGGGTGAAGGCTCCCGGCTTCCAAGCGCTCCTGGAGCTCGCGAAGCGCGGCAACACCTGGATCAAGATCTCCGGCGCCAACCGCGTCAGCCGCGGCGACCTGCCGCCGTACGACGACGTGAAGCCGATGGCGCAGGCCCTCGTCGAGGCCGCGCCCGATCGCATCATGTGGGGCACCGACTGGCCGCATCCGAACAAATACAAGGTGAACCCGAACGACGGCGACCTGGTGGACGCGCTCGGCGACTGGATCACCGACCCGGCGATGCTGCGAAAAATCCTGGTCGACAACCCGGCGAAGTTCTACCGCTTCTGAATTCGGGGACAGAGCCCTAACTCCGGCGACGCGATTCAGCCTTTGACGCAAAGCACTTGCTTCAGCGTGTGCACCACTTCGACGAGGTCGGACTGGTTCGCCATCACCTCGTCGATGTTCTTGTACGCGCCGGGGATTTCGTCCAGCACGCCCTTGTCCTTNCGGCAGATCACGCCCTCGGTCTGCTTTTCGAGGTCGGCGGTCGAGAAAGCCTTTTGCGCCGCGGTACGGCTCATGCGGCGACCGGCGCCGTGGGCGCAGGAATGGAAGCTGTCGTCGTTGCCGCGGCCGCGCACGATGTAGCTCCGCGCCCCCATGCTGCCGGGGATGATGCCGAGCTCGCCGCGTCCGGCGCGGATCGCCCCCTTGCGCGTGAGCCAGACGTCCTCGCCGAAATGGCGCTCGCGCTCGACGTAATTGTGGTGGCAGTTCACCGCCTCCTCGCTCGCCTCGAATGGCGGCAGGTGCCGATGCATCGCGTCGACGACGAGCTCCATCATCTCTGCCCGATTCGCGCGCGCGTAGTCCTGCGCCCAGCCGACGGCTTCGACGTAGTCGTCGAAGTGCTTCGCGCCTTCGGGGAAGTACGCCAGGTCACGGTCCGGTAGCTGCAGCTGCGCCCGCTCCGCGTCGCGGCGCGCGAGCTCGATGAAATAGCTGCCGATGGCGTTGCCGATGCCGCGGCTCCCCGAGTGCAGCATGACCCACACGCGCTTTTCTTCGTCCAGGCAGACTTCGATGAAGTGGTTGCCGCCGCCCAAGGTGCCGAGCTGGTGGACCCAGCTCGTGCGCTTGCTGACGCGCTTGCCGATATTCGGGTGCTTTTGCATGATCTGCGTCAGGCCCTTCTTGAAGCGCTTGGCCGCCTCGGCCCGCGCGTCGCGGTCGTCGTGGCTCTCGAAGCCGACCGGAACATCTCGGCTGATCTGCGCGAACACCTTCTTCAGCTTCTGCTCGTCCAGATCCTCGGCCGTGAGCGAAAGGCGCCGCGCGATCATGCCGCAGCCGATGTCGACGCCGACCGCGGCCGGGATGATGGCCTTCTTCGTCGGAATCACCGAGCCGACGGTCGCGCCGATGCCCAGATGCACGTCGGGCATCGCCGCGACGTGGTGATGCACGATCGGCAGCCGCGAGATGTTGACGAGCTGCAGGCGCGCAGCCGGCTCGATCTCGCCGGTGTAGATCTTCACCGGCACCAGGCCTTCGTGGATTTCATTTCGTACGGGCATGGCTCTTAGAGGCGGCTCGTCCGCCCCGGTTCCTATAATCCGCGCATGAAGATAACCGACGTCCGCGTGCATGTGCTGCGCTCGCCCCTCGCCGAGCCCTTCGCGTTCTCGCAGGGATGGGTCCATAGCCGCGGCGCCACGCTCGTCGAGCTGCACACCGACGAAGGCTTGGTCGGCTGGGGAGAAGCGCTCTGCCAGGGCCTGCAGCCGCCCGAGATCGCCGCCGCCGCCATCCAGCACGCGCTCGCGCCGCTCGCCATCGGCGCCGACCCGCTGCAGCCTGAAGTGCTATGGCATCGCATGTACCACCAGACGCGCGACTACGGCCAGAAAGGCGCCGTCATCGGCGCCATCAGCGCGATCGACATCGCCTGCTGGGACATCGCGGGCAAGGCGCGCGGCGAGCCGGTGGCGCGCCTCCTCGGCGGCATGTTCCGCAAGCGGGTGCAGGCTTATGCCACCGGGTTCTACCGCATCCGCGGCGCGGGAGAGGCGTCGCGGCTCGCACAGGAAGCCGAGCGCCATGCCGGCAACGGTTTTCATGCCTACAAGGTCAAGCTCGGCTTCGGCATCGAGGACGACGTGGCCGTGATGCGCGCGATCCGCGACAGCGCCGGCCGGCACGAGGCCATGATCGACACCAACCACGCTTACGGCGTCGCCGAAGCGATCCGCCTCGGCCGCGAGCTCGAGGAGATGGGCTGGCGGCTGCGCTGGTACGAGGAGCCGGTCGTGCAGGAAGACCTGGACGGCTACCGAGAAGTACGCCGGGCGCTGCGGACGCCGATCGCCGGCGGCGAGAACGAGTACACCGCCTTCGGCTTCCGCAACCTCTTCGCCGCGCGAGCACTCGACATCGCGCAGCCGGATCTTTGCATCGCAGGCGGCTTCACCGCCTGCCGCCACATCGTCGCGCTCGCCCATGCGCACGGCGTGCAGGTGAATCCACACGTATGGGCTTCAGCCGTCGGCCAAGCGGCCTCGCTCCAGTTCATCGCCTCGATTCCCATTGCGAACCATGCACTCTTCCCGAGCGACCTCCTGCTCGAGTTCGACACCTCGTCGCATCCCTTCCGCGAGCACCTCACGGACTGGCCGTTGCGCCAGCGCGAGGGCTGGGTCGACATTCCCTCGAAGCCGGGACTGGGTATCGAAGTGAACCGCGAGGTGCTGGAGAAGTACGCCGCTTAGCTATTCGGCCTTGATGCCGGCGTCGCGCACGACCTTGCGCCACACCTCGATCTCGCGCCGGATCGTGTCGCGGAACGACTCTGGCGAGCCGCCGGCCGGATCGACGCCGTCGTTCTGCAACTGGCGCGCCGCTTCCTTCAGCTCGAGCACGCGCGTGACTTCGCCGTTGATGCGCTCGACGATTGATGGCGGCATGCCCTTCGGGCCGATGAGTCCGTGCCAGAGCGTCGCTTCGTAGCCGGGGACGCCCGCTTCGGCGACCGTCGGCACGGCGGGCTCGGCGGCGATGCGTTGCGAGGTAGTCACGGCGAGCATGCGCAACCGCCCGGCACGCACGTGCGGCAGCGTGCTGGTCGGGCTGCCGAGCATCACATTCGTCTGCCCGCTGATGGTGTCGGTGAGCGCCGGGCCCGTGCCCTTGTACGGCACATGGTTCAACTGGAAGCCGCCCATCAGCGCGAAGAGCGCGAGCGCCAGGTGGTTGATGCTGCCCTGCCCCGACGAAGCGAAATTGAGTCGATCCGGCTCGCTCTTCGCGAGCGCCAGGAGCTCGGCGAGCGTCTTCGCCGGCACCGCGGGATGCACGACGACGAGGTACGGACCCTGCGAGATCTGGATGAGCGGCGTCATGTCCGCCACCGGATCGAAGCGCAGCGGGAAGAGGCTCGCGTTCGCCGTATAGCTGTTCGAGATAAGCGTGAGCGTGTACCCGTCCGGCGGCGCCTTGAGGCCGTACTCGGTGCCGATCGTGCCTCCGGCGCCCGGACGATTCTCGACCACGAACTGCTGCCCCATCGACACGGAAAGGCGCGCGGCAACGAAGCGCGCGATAAAGTCATTGCCGCCGCCCGGCGGGAAGGCGACCACGATCTTCACCGGACGCGAGGGATACGTCTGCGCATCGGCCGGCGGCACGCCGATCAGCAAGGCGAGAGCGATGGCGAACGGCTCCCAGAATTTCCACCACGGCTTCTGGCCCAGCCGTCCTTCGCGCCATTCGGCGAATCGCCGGTCGAGACGCGGCTTCAGCTTGTCGAAGTTCTGCCAGGTGTCGCGCACGTGGTACGCGGTGGCGAGGCCGTCGCATAGCATCGCGTCGTAGTCGCGCACGTAGCGGCCGCTTTCCGGGTCGAAGTATGCGCGGGCGAAGGCGTTGCCCTCGGCGTTCAAGTCTTCGTCGGTCAGCTTGCCGTCGCATTCCTCGTAGAAGAAGGCGCCCGGCGTGACTTCTCTTTTACGGAGCCGACGCTGCTCCGCGGCGCGGCGCGAGTGACCGAGCCCGCCAAGGAGTGCCCAGGCGAGGAACATCCCGGTATGCGTGGCTGCCGCTTGCGCGGGAAGCTCCGGCGGGTAATCCTCGGCACCGTTATGCCAGGAAACGTCCTCGTACTTCACTGCATTTTCCCGCCCGCCGCCGTGACGCGGCTTTCGATGAACGCGCCGGGTTCTCCGGCGAACAGGCTCGCCGGCAGCGCCATGAACTGGCCGCGGGCGAGGAAGAACAGCCAGACCTCAGGCCCGCGCACCACTTTCATGACCACCGGCCATTTGAGGACCGAGGTGGCGAACGCGTTCTCGACGGTGAACGACTCCTCGGTGACCAGGCAGCGTGCCGAGCGGGTTGGGAGCTTGCGCGCGAAGCGCATCGCCTGCTCTGTCGCGCTCATGCGGGCCAGGATGAAGAGCAGCACGAGCATGATCACGGCACCTTGGAATATCGCGCCGACGTATCCCCAGCCGTCGATGGCGGACAGCCCCGCGATGAGCGCCAGCACGATGGCGAAGACCACCGGCACCCGCCAGCCGACTTGATAGATGAGGCTGCGCCTCGCGGCCGCGCGAAGGAGCTCGTCGGAATACTCATAGTCGAGCTCGTAGCGCATGTTCAGATCGGCGCGGCGAGCGCCTTCATCGAGGCGCTGATGAGCGCGGTCGGATCGGCGCCGGGCGCCTCGGGTGTCTTCTCCCATTCGCCGAGCTGCCAGGAATTCTGGACCACCACGCGGCAACGCTGGAAGCGGCGCGCCATGAACCGCTCGAGGACCTGCGCGACCGGCAGGCCGGAAGTGACGAGCTCTGCGAGCACGATGGCGTCCTCGATGGCGATCGTGGCGCCGCTCGCGAGCTGCGGCGGCGCGGTGTGCGCCGCGTCGCCGATCAGCACCGCGTTGCCCTTGTACCAAGGCGCCGGCATGAGGAGCGAGCCCACCGGGCGGTAGACGATGCGCTTCGGATCCGTGATCGAGTCGCGCACCTCGCCGATGTGACCGCCGAAGTCGGCGAGCAACTCGCGCATCAACGCCGGCCAGCGCTCAGGTTCGACGCGCGGGTTGCCGGTCACGTTCTGCACGAGGTAGATGTACATCTCACTCTCGGACACCGGGTTGTAGCCCGCCTTGTGGCGCGGCCCGTAGTAGGCATGGCGCGCCTTCACCTCCCGCGGCTTCGGCACCATCGCGCGCCAGACTGCCTGGCCCGTGAATTGAGCCTTGTGTTGCGGGCCGAAGAGAAGCTCGCGCAGCCGTGAGCTCGCGCCGTCGGCGCCGACGATGAGGTCGTAGCCGCGCGCTTCGTCCAGCGAGCCGAGCGTCGTGCCGAAGCGCGCCCTCACGCCGGCCGCCGTCATCGCGTCGGCGACGACCTGATGCAGCGCGGGCCGCATCATGCCGACGCACGACGGGTACTGCGGCCCATTGAGGCGCGGCAGCTCGACGATGCCCTGCACGCCGCCGTCTTGGTCGCAGTTCACGACCTGCGAGTAGCCGAAGCCCTCGGCGATGCAACGATCGATGAGGCCAATGGTCTTCAGCGCCCGCAGGGCCGGCCCCTGTACCGAGATGCCGACGCCGAGCACGTCCCACTGCGGGTGGATCTCGATGATGTCGACGTCGACTCCCGCTTTCTTGAGCGCCGTCGCCAACACCATGCCGGACAGGCCGGCACCGCAGATGAGCACCTTCATTTCAGTTTTAGAAGTCGGGCGGCGTTCTCTTTGAGGATCAGCGGCCGCACCTCGGGCTTGATCGGCAGCTTGTCGAATTCCTCCATCCAGCGCTGCGGCGCGAGCACGGGGTAGTCGGAGCCAAAAAGGATCTTCTCCTTGAGAAGCGTGTTCGCGTACTGCACCAGGATCGGCGGAAAGTACTTGGGCGACCAGCCGGAGAGGTCGATATAGACCTGCGGCTTGTGCGTCGCCACCGAGAGCGCCTCCTCCTGCCACGGGAAGGACGGATGCGCCATCACGATCGGCATGTCGGGAAAGTCCGCGGCGACGTCATCGATCAGTATCGGCTGCGAATATTTCAGCCGGATGCCGCCGCCCGCCTTCGTGTTTGCGCCGACGCCGGTCTGGCCCGTGTGGAAGAGGGCAGGCAATTTCGCTTCGGCGATCACCTCGTAAAGCGGGTACGCCATGCGGTCGTTCGGAAAGAACTCCTGCACCGACGGATGGAACTTGAAGCCGCGCACCTTGTGCTCGCGGATCAGGCGCTTCGCCATCGCCACGCCCTCCGGCCCGCGATGCGGGTTGACGCTGGCGAAGGGGATGGCGACGTCCGCGTTCTTGTGCGCAAGCTCGGCGATCTCCTCGTTCGAGATCTTGCGCGGCTCCTTCGGCGCGTCGACGGTGAAAACGACGAACATCATCTTGAGCTTGCGGTACATCTCGGCCATCTCGGGCACCGTCGTGTGCTGCGGCTGGTAGCGGAAGTAGCGCCCCATCGCTTCCTGCTGCTCCGAGGGCGCATCGCTTACCGCCAGCGCGGATTTCCAGGCGTGCGTGTGGACGTCGATGGCGACGACGTTGGTAAGGTCCATGGCGCAAACTTACAGGTAAAGTCGCGATGGGAGGAGTCATGGGGCGAACGGTTCGTGGCTTGGCAGCTCTGCTCGTCGCGCTCGGCGGCAACGCCGCCGCGGAACAGCCGTCGCCCGCGTCCTTTGCCGGCTCCTGGATGGGGCACTGGCTGTACGGGCCGCGCCAGATGATGCTCATCGAGGACCTCGCGAACGGTCGCGTGCGGCTCACCTACAGCTCGGGCAGCATGGATCGTCGCGGCGGCCCGCGCGAAGGCGGACAGGGCATAGTGGAAGGCATCCTCGCCGAGGACGGTTCGCTGCACGTGCTGTACGTTAACGGCGCGCAGGTCGTTCTGCGTCTATCGGCAGACGGCTCGCTCTCCGGGGAATACGTGAGCGAGACGCACCGTTACGTCGGACAGTTCAACCGGCAACAATGACTCGCGGCGAGCCCGCGTAGAGCTCCTCCACCAGCGCGGCGCGGCGCCCGAGCACCGCGCGCTGGTTGATGGAGCCTTTGTCGGTCATCTCCCCCGCGTCGAGCGACGGCGGCTCGTCGAGCACCAGCATGCGGCGCACGAGGTTCGAGCTGCCGGTGCTTCGCGCCGCGAAGGTCGTCAACCGTTCGCGCAGCTCGCTTGCCGGAACATTCCCGGAGGTAAATGCGAGCGCGCCAGGCTCGGCGCGCTGCTCCCCGGCGATGACCACGTCGCGCAGGAGCGGCATGAAATGCTCGATGAGGCGCGCGCGCAGCTCGCCGACGTGCACCCATGTACCCGTGGCGAGCTTGAAATCCTCCGACAAACGTCCGCGGAAGAGCAGGCCCTTCTCCGCGTGTAAGGCGAACGTGTCGCCAAGGCGGTAGTAGCCCTCTTCGTCAAAAGCTTGGCGTGTGAGCTCGGGCTCACGCCAGTAGCCGGGTGTGATGTGCGGACCCTTGATGCGCGCCTCGTACTTTCCTTGGAAGGGAACGAGCTTTAGATCCACCCCCGGCGGCGGCACGCCCATGTTGGCGGCGTCGTCGGTGTCCCACGTGCGGCCGAGCGTGAAGGGCGCGGTCTCCGTGGAGCCGAGGCCGGTGCCGAACAGGATCTCCTCACCGCAGGTACGGTAGGCGAGCTCCTTGTACTCGTCGAACACGGCCTGCGACACGCCGGCCCCGGCGAACCAGAGCATCTTCACCCGGCTGAAGAAATTGCGGCGCAGCACTTCGTCCTCGCGCAGGTATGGGAGCAACGCCTCGTATCCCTTCGGCACGTTGAAATAGAAGGTCGGCGCAATCTCGCGCAGGTTACGCACGGTGGTTTCGATCGCGCCGGGCACCGGCTTGCCTTCATCGATGTAGAGCGAGCCGCCGTTGAAAAGGCAAAGGCCGAGATCTTTGTTGCCGCCCGCCGTGTGATGCCACGGCGCCCATTCCACCAGCACCGGCGGCTCGTCCTGCACGAAGGCGAGCTCCGTGCGCGCCATCACCTGGTTCGCGCACCACATGCGCTGCGTGTTGATCACAGCCTTGGGCCGCCCGGTCGAGCCGGAGGTGAAGAGAAACTTGGCGATGGTGTCGGGCCCGACGCGCGCGTGCGCCTCTTCCACTGCGCGCGTCGGCTCCGCTTCCGGCACGTCGTGGATCGCCTGCAATCCGAGGGCGTCGATGGCGCGCGCATAGGCTCTGCGATCGGAGGCAAACACCAGCCCCGGCGTCAGGAGCTCCAGCACCGAGCGCAGCTTGGCGAAATCGTGTGAGAGGAGCGAGTACGCGGGCGAGATCGGCGCGTACGGGATGCCGGCGTACATGGCGCCCAGATGAAGGAGCGCGTGCTCGATGTCGTTTCCGGAAAGCACGACGAGCGGCCGCTCGGCCGACAGCTCTCGCTCGATGAGCGCCTGGCCGACGCGGCGCGCCCGGCTCATGGCATCGCCGTAGGTAAGCGTGCGCCAGCCAGCGCCGGCGCGCTGGGCGAAAAGCGTCCGGCCGGGTGCTAATTCGGCCCAGTAACGCAGGCGTTCGAGCAGATGCCGCGGGTATGGCCCAAGCGGATGCGGGGAACGCAGGTGCATCACACCGCCCGGCCGGTGCTCGACTTCCACGTCACTCGGCCCGAGCCGCAACGGGCGCATCGCTCGCTTCATGACGCCAAATGGTAGCGGTTCCTCGACAGCCGTCGACGTCGCGCGCAGGCGGCATCCCCGTTGCTCAGGGCTTTCCGTGGCGAGCTGCGAGATCGTCCATCTGCCCGGCTGGGTGCGCGTAAGCGTCGGCCCGGCGCTGGCGGACGAGGTGCAGGAGTGCTACCGCGCCGCGGCAATGGAATGCCTGCGCGGCCACTGTCACCGCGTGCTGGTCGTGGGGATGGCGAAGTTCGACCCCATGGCGCACGTCGCCGGGCGCGACGCGCTCCGATCCCTCGCGCTCGCCGGTATGCCGGCGGACTTCCGCCTCGCGCTCGTCGCCCTCTCGCGCAACTTGGTCGGCATCTACGACGACGCAGTGCTCGAAGCCGATCGGCTCGGCCTCGAGGCGCGGCGATTCGAGTCGGAGGCCGAAGCGGAGAGCTGGCTGCGCCGCTAGACGCCGGCTAGAGCCTGCACCTTGCCCAGCGGGGTGCGCAGAATGACCTGCACGAGATGATGCGCGAGCGCCTTGGGATTGCGCTTGCCCGGGCGGTACCACATGCGCGTCCAGTTGAGCGCGCCGAGGAGATTCAAGCGCAGCAGTGCGGCGTCGACCTGGGCGGGTACACGCAGCGCCTCGATCAGTCCGGCGTAGCGCGCTTCGTATGCGTCGCGATCACGATTGAGGCGCCGCTGCAGCGCCGGCGGCGCGATATGGAACAAGCTGGTGCCGGTAATGAGCGAAACGTCGGGACTGCCCACAAGCAAAGTGAGATGGGCAGCGCACGCTGCTTCCAGCCGCGCCCACGGGTCCTTCGGCGCGCCGGCAAGCGCGGAGTCCACGGCCTCGTTCAGCTGCTTGAAGCCCTCGGCATGCACGGTGATGAAGAGATCTTCCTTCGACTTGAAGTGGTGGTAGAGGGACCCCGGCAGGATGCCGGCGGCGGCGCCGATGCGGCTCAGCGTGGCTCCCTCGTAGCCTCGCTCGCCCAGAACTCGCGCCGCGGCGATCACCAGCCGTTCGCGTCCGAGCGAGCCGTCCACATGCCGGCGCGCGACGCGCAGGCGTTGCAGCATGTCGCGTTGCGGCGGCGACAGGCCTTTCTCGGTGCCCGCTTCGCGCCGGCGCAATAACAGCCGCTGGTAGCTATGGGCGAGGCCGCTCCGGCTCCAGATGAGATGCACGCCCGACGGCGAGATGCGGATGCCGCGCGCACGCAGCTCGCGCGCCGCCCGCACCTTGCCGTACTCCGGACGCTCCCTCGCCAGCGCGAGTACTGCCGCGCGCGCCGAGCGCTCAGTGCCCCTCGTCATCTCCCGCGTCGTCGCCGTCGGCGCGGCAGACGAAGTTCGCTTCCGAGTTGATGTCGCCGCGGCCCGTGTAATGCGCGTACTGCGGATACGGGCAGAGCGGCCGCGTGCGGCCCGGCCACGGTGTCGCTGCCGGGGCGGTGCCGACGATGCGCGTCGGCGCCACGCCATTCTCGACCCAGTTGACGAGCGGCGAGAAGGCGTCGATGGTGCTCGTCGCCGGCCCGCCTCCGCAGTGGTTGGCCCCGGGCATGAGGAAAAGGCGGGCAAAGCTCTTCGCCGCCTTGAAATTGTCCTCGCCGCCTTTCATGGCGCGGTTCATGTCGGTGTACCAGTTCACCATGTCCTGCGGCGAGAACGGGCCGCCGGTCTGCGGCTGCCAGATTATCAGCTTGCCGCCGTGCTGCTTGAAGGGGCTGAGATCCGTGGCGTCGACGTTGAGCAGATCCGTGTCCGATACCGGGAAAGCGCTGCTCGTGCCGTGGATGCTCGCTGCCAGCTTATCGAAGTCGTAGTTCATGATGAGATTGGCGAGCCCATCGTTCGCCGTGGGCGCCGGCAGGATCGGCGGTGTGGCGAAGAGGAGCGGAATCGCGCCGCCGCCCAGGCTGGCGAAGTTGAGCGCCCCGTTCGACGCATTGGTCACATGCGGCACGAAGTTCGCGTTGAACCCGCCGACGTTCCATGAGCGCCAGCCGCCGTTGATGTTCGTCGCGCCGGGCAGGTTGCAATCCGCCGCGCTGGTGCAGCCGGCGATGCCGGCATCCCACATCCACGGCGCGTATTGCGGCACGCCGTGCGAGTTCGGTGCGCCGGAGCCGTAGATGTTGAGGATCGCCGTGATCTGGTCGCCGTCGAGGCAGGTGGGATTCTTGCCGGTGGAGCATTTCAGCGCGTTGATTTGCGGCGCCACGACCGGCGTGGTGCACGCGTTGGGATTGCTCACCATGCCGTCCACCAGGCCGTCGAGGTGATCGCAGGCCTTGAGGATCGCGTTCGACAGGAGCTGCAGGTCCGCGTTGGTGAACGTGTTGTTCGCATAAGGCACGCCGAAGCCGGAAATCAGGTCTCGCGCGCGCGCAAGCCCGGCAAGCTGCTGCCCTTCGTACGCGGCCCAGACGCCGACTTTCGTGATGCGGAAGGCCGGATCACCGGAAACCGAGCCGTCGAAGTAGGAAGGCAGGCGTTGCGTAACCATCATCGCCTCGCGGCCGCCCATCGAGCACCCTTCGAAGTACGAATACTGCGGCGCCTCGTCGTAATAGAGATCCACCAGGCGCTTGCCCGTCTGCGTCGTCACGTCGATGGCGTGGTAGGCGAAATCCACGCGGGCCAAGTGATCGGTGCCAAACGAAGCGCTACCGCCGGCGAGCGGGTCGCTATTCAGCCCATTGTTGTGTCCAGAATCGTTCGCCGCCGCCGCGTAGCCCTGGCGCAGGCGCGCCGTCGTGCCGGGCACGCTGCCGTCGGTGCCGCCGCCGCCCGGCATATGGAATTTGCTGTTCCAGGCATCGGGCAGTCGCGCTTGCCAGTTGATGGCGTAGGTATAGCGGGTTGCCGGCGTCGGCGTTGGCGTCGGCGTGCCGACGCGGCCAGCGTTGATGGTGCCGATTACGAGGCAGTGCGCCGGGACCGTCGCCGTTGCGGCAACTGGGGCGACAGAGGTGATCGCCGTGTTCGGCACCGGCAGCGCGGAGGCCGGGAAGGACGCGGTGCTGCAGGCGAGCACCGGCGCCCTGGCGCGGGAAACCTTGAGGCTCGCCATCGGCTTCTTGTCGTTGCCGTTACGTAGCACCTCGAGCGTATTGATGCCGGGCTGCAGGCCGTGAACCGTACCGCTCACGGTGCCCGGCCCGCTCGGGGAGAGCGCCGAGGTGACGTCGTGACCATTCAGCAGGACCGTGGTGCGACGGATGGCGGACTCCGGCGTGGCGGTGACGCTGACCGGCACCGCGTCGCCGCTCGTCACGAAAACCGGATCGGGTGTATTGAGGCTAGTGATGGTGAAGCCATCGGCCTGGGCCCCGCCGGCAGCAACGGCGAGCGCGAGCAGCAACATGCGTTTCATTGATTTCCCCTCCTCTAGGGCGCGACCGACCTAATGGTCGTTTGCTCGGTCACGCTACGCCCGCGCCGACGCGCGGTCAACGACTTTCGTTGACCCATGAGAGCCGTTCGTCTATAACGCCCGACTAATAAGGAGGAGTCATGAATCGGCGTACTTTCAACCGGAATCTGGCGATCGCCGGCGCTGCGGCGGCGCTTTCTCCCTTCGGCATCGTGCGCGCCCAGTCGCAGAAGCTGAAGGTGGGGGTGATCCTGCCCCGCTCGGGCTACCTCGGCTTCATCGGCCAGTCGTGCCAGAAGGGCGCCGACCTCGCGCCCGGCGTGATCAAGGAGATGCTCGGCGTTGACATCGAGCTGATGAACGCGGACTTCGAGTCGAACGTGGACACGGCGCGCACGCGCGCGGAGCGCCTCATCCAGGAAGGCGCCAACGTGCTGGTCGGGCCTTTCGACTCCGGGGCCGCGTCTGCCATCGCGCAGGTGGCGGAACAGCGGGGCATGCCGTTCATCATCAACATCGCCGCAGCGCCGCAGATTACGGAACAGGGCTACAAGTTCGTGTTCCGCAATTTCCAGACGGCGGGCGACATCGTCCGCAACGGACTGGATCTCATCGGCGATCTGTTCCAGGCGACGAACACCGTGCCGCGCAGCGCGGTGTACATGCACGTCAACGACACCTTCGGCCAGGCGATGACCAAGGGCATCGGCGCCCTGCTGCCGCAGCGCACACAACTGCCGTTCAAGATCGTCGACACCATCGGCTACGATCCGGCGGCGAAGGACCTCTCGGTGGAAGTGTCCAAGGCCAAGGCGGCGAACGCCGACTTCCTGCTGCTGGTATGCCGCCTGAACGACGCCATCATCCTGCGCCGCGAGATGGTGAAGCAGCGCTGGCAGCCGATGGGCATCGTCAGCCCGGGCTCGCCGGGCATGTACGAGGAGCAATACTTCAAGACGCTCGGCAAGCTCTCCGAGCATTCCATCTCGAACGTGCCCTGGTACAACCCGAACTCCAAGCTCACCAAGGTCGTCGAGCGCGCGTTCAAGAAGCAGAACCCGAAGGACGAGCTGGTGTTCCACGGGCTGAACGCCGGCTTCACTTTCGAGGCGATCCTCATTGCTGCGGACGCGTTCAAGCGCGCGAAGAGCACCGATCCGAAGACGCTTGCCGAGGCGGTCCGCCAGACCAACATCACCGAGAAGATGACGCTTGGCGGCCCGATCAAGTTCAACGCCAAGGGCCAGGTGGAAGGCATCGGCTCGGCTTGCGTGCAGAACCTGAACCTGAAACCGACGGTGGTGCTGCCGGCGAGCGCCGCGACGGCAAAGCCGGTGTTCCCGGTGCCGGGCTACAAGAAAGCCTGATTCGGGGCCAGGGCGACAATTAATCCGTACGCCGCGCCGAAGGCGAAGGTAGAAGAAGTCCTTCGGGCCGGCGCCGTCTGGCGGGACGGCAAGCTCGTGCGGATGGATCGCGAAGGCGCGTTGCCCGAGCGTTGCGTGCTCTGCAACGCGCAAGCCGGCAAGCGCGTCGCGCGCACGTTGTATTGGACCCCGACGGCGTGGCGCTACTTGAGCTGGCTCGTTCCGCTCGGCGTTCTAATCGCCGGCATCGCGCTTCGCGTTCCGTGGATGGCGCTCGCCTTCTGGCCGGCGGTGATCGTCGTCGGCATTGCACAGTACCTGGTGCGCAAGAAGCTCAAGCTCGAGCTCGGCGTCTGCGCACGCCATGACCGCCAGCGCACTGTCCTGGCTGCGCTCTCCATAGCGGCGATCGTCGGCGCCATTGCGCTCGGGGCTTCCCAGCTGATTGCCAGTAGGATGGGACTCATCGTCCTCATGGCAGCGATCCTCGCTCTCGCCGTACTGCAACGCTACATCGGCGTGCAAGCCATCTCGCTCAAGAGGCTGGATGCCGACCACGCCTGGCTCGGCGGCACGGGCAAGAGCTTCCGCGAAGCGCTGCCCGAGCTGCCGGGCGCCTAGGCCATGCCCGCGCTCGACCTCGTCGCCAACGTCGTCGTGTCGGGCCTTCTCACCGGCCTCGTCTATGGGCTGATGGCGCTCGGGCTGTCGGTGATCTTCGGCGTGGTGCGGGTGGTGAACTTCGCGCACGGCGAGATGATGACGATTGCCATGTACGCCGCGACGGCGCTCTTCGCCGCCTTCAAGCTGGATCCGTTCCTCGCCATGCTGCCGATCGCCGCCGCGTTCTTCGTCTTCGGCTACGCGCTGCAGGCCGGCTTCATCAACCCGTTCATCACGCGGCCGGAGCACTCGCAGTTCATGCTGCTGGTTGCGATCGCCATCATCTTGGTCAATGCGCTCCTCATGGTGTTCGGACCCGACGCGCACAACGTGCAGGTCGACTACCAGCTCGAGTCATTCGAGATCGGGCCGGTGCTGGTGGACAAGGCGCGCCTTTATGCCGCGCTTGCCGCCGTCATCGCCGCATCGGGACTCTTCGCCTTCTTCCGCTTTACGCTCACCGGCAAGGCGATCCGCGCCTGCGCGGACAACTATCTCGGCGCGCGCGTCGTCGGACTGAACGTGAAGCATCTCTACTCGCTCACCTTCGGCCTGGGCGCCATGTGCCTCGCCGTCGCCGGCTGCGCCCTCGTGCTGCTGGTCGACGTCACGCCCCCGCTCGGGCCCTCGTACACCCTGCTCGCCTTCGTCATCGTGATCGTCGGCGGCCTCGGCTCCATGGGCGGCGCGCTCCTCGGCGGCGTGCTGATCGGCGTGTCGGAAGCGCTCGCCGGCCTATTCATCGCCCCTTCGGCGAAGAGCATGTTCAGCTTCGGCCTGCTGATCGTCGTGCTCCTCCTGCGGCCGCAGGGCCTGCTCGGGCGGCGCACGTGACGGATGTCGGGGTCAGAGCGCGATTTTCCATGGCGATTCTCGCGGCCGTGCTGATCGCGCTCCCCGCCTTCGCCGGCAACTACGCGCTATCCGTCGCCACGCTCATCCTCTATTTCGCCTACACGGGCCAAGCGTGGAACGTGATGATGGGATTCGCCGGGCAGCTCTCGCTCGGCCACGCCGTGTATGTCGGCGTCGGCGCCTACACGGCGGGCGGACTGTTCTTCCATTTCGGCGTCGGGCCGTGGGTCGGTCTGTGGGCCGCGATGCTGGTGTGCGTAGCGCTCGGCCTCGTCATCGGCTTCCTCGCCTTTCGCTTCGGTATCTCGGGCGTGTACTTCGCGCTCCTCACCATCGCGTTCGCTGAATTCACGCGCATCGGCTTCGACCATTTCGGCTGGACCGGCGGCCCGGGCGGAATGTTCCTGCGCGTCGCGCAGCGCGACACCTGGGACCTCCTCAACTTCCGCGGCCCGCCGCTCATGTATTACTACGCGATGCTCGCGCTCACCGCGGGTGCCTTTGCGCTCTGCTGGCTGCTGCTGCGCTCTCGCGCCGGTTATTACTGGCAGGCGATCCGCGAGAACGAGGAGGCGGCGCAAGCGCTCGGCATCAACACCTTCCGCTGGAAGATGCTCGCCGTGGCGATCAGCTCGGCGATGACCGCGGTCTCCGGCGTGTTCTTCGCCTTCTACTACAACAACCTGTTCCCCGAGCAGATCTTCCACATCAGCCGCTCGATCGAGATCATCCTCGGGCCGATCATCGGCGGCATCGGCACGCTCTTCGGCCCCGTGCTCGGCGCGGCGATCCTCACGCTCCTTTCCGACAGCATCACCGAAGCGCTGGCCGCGCTCGGCTGGGAAATCCCCGGCATCAAGCAGGTGTTCTACGGCATCGTGCTGCTCGCCGTCGTCATGTTCCTGCCCAACGGCATCTGGCCGCCGATCGCCCGCAGGCTGCGCCTGTGAAGTGGGACAACCTCATCTTTCTTCCGTTCGTCGGCTTCATCGACTGGCCGCTCGCCGCCCTGGTCCCGGCGTCGCTGCTCGGCGTGGCCTATGTGTTTCGCTCGCGGCGTTTGCTCTTGATCACCGCCCTACTGTGGCTCGGCTACGCGATCTACGAATCGCTCATGAAGGCGCGCGTGCTGTGCAGCGGCGAGTGCAACATCCGCGTCGACCTGCTGGTCATCTCGCCGGTCCTCTGGATCCTGACCATCGCGGCCATCGTGCAGTTCATCCGCACAAGGGACACCGATGGCCCTGCTTGAAGTGCGCGCGATATCGAAATCGTTCCGCGGCCTGCGCGCGGTGAACAGCGCATCGTTCCAGGTGCCCGAGGGCGACATCAACGGCCTCATCGGCCCGAACGGCGCCGGCAAGACGACGATCTTCAACATGGTGGCCGGCGTCTTCGCGCCCGACAGCGGAGAGATCGTGTTCCAGGGCCAGCCGATCCACGGCCTGCGGCCCGACCAGGTGTGCGCGGCCGGTATCGGTCGCACGTTCCAGATCGTCAAGCCGTTCGCCGGACTGTCCGTGCTCGACAACGTGATGGTCGGCGCGTTCCTGCGCGAAAAGCACGCCCCCGGCGCGCGGAAGCTCGCCGCCGACATCCTCGAGCGCCTTGGCCTCGGGCCGAAGCGCGAGCTCCCTGCTTCGTCGCTTACGCTCCCGGACCGCAAGCGCCTCGAGGTGGCGCGCGCGCTCGCCACCCGCCCGAAGCTCCTCCTCCTGGACGAGGTGATGGCGGGCTTGCGGCCCACCGAATGCGACTTGATGGTCGAAGTGTTCCGCGAGCTGAACCGCAAATACGGCACCACGATCCTCCTCATCGAGCACGTCATGCGCGCGGTGATGGCGCTCGCCAAGCACATCGGCGTCCTGCATCACGGCGAAGTGATCGCGCGCGGCACGCCGGAGGAAGTGGTGCGGCACCCAGCGGTGCTCGAGTGCTATCTGGGCGAGGAGACGGAAATCTAATGCTCTCCGTGCGCGGCCTCGATCTGTTCTACGGCGATGCGCAGGCGCTCGACGGCGTCTCGCTCGAGGTGCCGCAAGGCGAGGTGGTGGCCATCGTCGGGGCGAACGGCGCCGGCAAATCGTCGCTCATCCGCGCCATCGCCGGCATCGAGTCGCCGCGCGCCGGCGAGATCCGCTTCAAGGACCGGCGCATTAGCGGGCTCGAATCGCACCGCATCTGCAACCTCGGCATCGGCCAGGTGGCGGAAGGGCGCCAGGTATTTCCGACGCTTTCGGTCCTCGAGAACCTGGAGATGGGCGCCATGATCCCGCGCGCGCGGCGCGAGGCGAAGCGCCGTCTCGACGAGGTATTCGCCATGTTCCCGCGCCTCGGTGAGCGCAAGGAGCAGCTTGCCGGCACGATGTCGGGCGGCGAGCAGCAGATGCTCGCCATCGGCCGCTGCCTGATGGGGGCGCCCGAACTCATCATGTTCGACGAGCCCTCGCTCGGCCTCTCGCCGCTCGTGGTGCAGGAAGTGCTGCACACCATCCGCGTCCTCAACGAGCGCGGCATGACCATCCTGCTGGTGGAGCAGAACGTGGCGGTGTCGTTAAAAATTTCCCAGCGCGCCTATGTGCTGGAGAACGGGCGCGTCGTGATGTCCGGGTCCGGAACCGAGCTCCTGCACAACGACCGCGTGCGCCAGGCCTATCTCGGCCTCTGAGGGAATACTCCCTGCGCCGTTGGCCGTCCGCTTCGTATGCTTGGCGCATGGACATCCTTCACGAAGCGCCCAATCTCTTGCAGCGCTATCGCTACGGCGATGCTTTCCGGCTCTACGTGCAGCGGCATCGGCCGCTGGTGGCCGCGGCGCTCGCCGTCTTCCTTGCCTTCAGCACCGCCACCACCGCCGGCGTGGTGGTGTTCTTCGGCGGCACGCACAGCCTCGTCGTCCTTGCCTGCCTGGTGCTCGCGCCCTTCATTCTCGCCGGCAGCCTCTTCGTGCAGACCTTCGTCTTCTTCTCCTGGCTCGAGCTGCGGGCGCTGGGCCAGCGC
>C688J18823_10000226_pt1 | contig 32169 bp, 26 predicted proteins | sample HopSoiMetagenom1_FD_18823 | JGI IMG/M metagenome (IMG submission 18823) | reverse complement strand
TCAGTGAACGACGTCACACATGCCCGTGACGGCTGTCACATTGGCGGCGCTTCCCCGTTGTCCTTGGCTGAAGCGCTTACGGCAGCAAGCAATCCAATATTCGGGCTGGGCCGTACTATTCATGAAGGATAGTGGCTGCATGTTCGATTCGATAGATACATCATCGTCACACAGAACTTCGCGGCGCGCCTTTTTGGCTGGCGGCGGAATACTTGGAGGAGGATTATACTTTTCTTATATGGGCATTTTTTCAAAGAAGACTGAGACGGAGGAAGCTGGCGTCGCGCATAACCCGAATGCCGCGCCGCAGGAAGTAGACATTGTGGAGTTTACCGATTCCGGTGAGCGCAAAGACAAGGTGCACGTTCCCAAGGTGGTAAAGAGTGAGAGCGAGTGGAAGCAGCAGCTTTCGCCTGGGGTGTACAACGTGACGCGTGAAGACGGCACGGAAATGGCTTTCACCGGTGTGTATTGGAACAACCACGAGCCGGGAATCTATCGCTGCGCTTGCTGTGGCACGGCGCTCTTTAGCTCAGACACAAAGTTTGAGTCGGGAACCGGCTGGCCCAGTTTTTACCAGCCGATTGCCGAGGAAAACGTGCAATCCATTACTGACAGCAGCTTTGGCATGCGCCGGACCGCGGTTGAATGCAAGCGCTGCGGCGCGCACCTGGGCCACGTTTTCAATGACGGCCCGCGGCCAACCGGCCAACGCTACTGCATGAACAGCGCTTCACTGACGTTTAAGAAGAAGGCGTGATTGATCGGAGATCGAATGTTGCGCAGAATTATCCAAACTTTTGTTGCCTTTTGTCTGGGTGCGACCGTCGCCTGCCACGCGTCAAGCGCGGCGGTGAAGCTGCCGAATCCTGCCACGGACGAGCCGCTAAGCAAGACCAAAAGCTCAGAGACTGTGGTGCTGGCCGGCGGATGTTTCTGGGGGATTCAGGCTCTATTTGAGCATGTGAAGGGCGTGAGCAGCGCCACTGCGGGATATTCCGGCGGATCGGCCGGCACGGCGCAATATGAAACAGTGAGCACTGGACGGACGGGGCACGCCGAGTCGGTGAAAGTGGTTTACGATCCGTCACAAATTTCTTTCGGACAGATCCTAAAAGTGTTTTTCTCTGTGGCGCATGATCCCACGGAGCTGAACCGGCAAGGTCCCGATGAAGGAACGCAATATCGATCAGTAATTTTCTTTTCCAGTGAAGACCAGCACCGCGTTGCGCGCGCATATATTGACCAGCTCAATGGCGCCAAAGTTTTTAGCGAACCGATTGTGACGCAGGTTGTCGCGTTGCAGGCGTTTTATCCCGCCGAGGGGTATCATCAAAATTACGCGGAGCATCATCCCAACGAGCCGTACATCGCCATTAACGATCTGCCCAAGCTTGACCATCTAAAACAAACCTTGCCGGAGTTGTATGTCGGGAAGTAAGCCGCAAGGAGCCGCGTAAATCTTTGCCGCCTATCATCAACGCACAAGCAATTGGAAAACGATACGGCGCGTTACCGCTCTTCGAAGATATTTCTTTCACCGTCTCTGAAGGCGATCGCATTGGGCTGATTGGGCCGAACGGCTCGGGCAAATCCACGCTGCTGGGGATTCTTTCCGGCGGCATTGAGCCGGATAGCGGCGTGGTTGCAGTGCGCCGGCACACGCGACTGAGCTATGTGATTCAGGACTCACAGTTTGCAGCGGAAGAAACCGTGCGGTCGGTGGTGATGAAAGCGCTGGAGCGCAGCGCGGTTCCGGAGGCAGAGCGCGCCGGGCGCCTGTTTGAGACGCTGGGACGCGCCGGATTTGAAGACTTTGATGCGCAGGCGGCAGCGCTTTCCGGAGGCTGGCGCAAACGGCTGGCAATCGCAGAGGCGCTGGTGCAGCAGCCGGATGTGTTGCTGCTGGACGAGCCAACGAACCATCTTGATCTTGAGGGAATTGAGTGGCTGGAAGAATTGCTGCGCACGGAATCGTTTGCCTGCGTGGTAGTGAGCCATGATCGATATTTTCTGGAGAACGTGGCGACGGAAACAGTCGAGTTGAGCCGCGCTTATCCGGGCGGGCTGCTGCGCGTGCCGGGAAACTACAGCACCTTCCTTGTGCAGAAAGAAGAGTTTTTGCGGGCGCAGGAAAAACATCAGGAAGCGCTGGAGAACCGCGTTCGCACGGAGATTGAGTGGCTGCGCCGAGGGCCCAAGGCACGCGCGACAAAAGCCAAAGCGCGGATTGACAATGCGAACAGGCTGATATCCGAACTGGCTGACCTGAATAAACGCACGCGCACGGCCAGCGCGAAGATTGATTTTTTGACCACTGACCGCAAGACCAAGCGGCTGGTGGAACTGGAACACGTAAGCTATGAGATTGGCGGACGCACTCTTTTTGCCGATCTGGATTTTATTTTCACGGCGGGCAAGCGCGTGGGGCTGGTTGGCCCAAACGGCAGCGGCAAGACCACGCTGCTGCGTCTGCTACGCGGAGAGATACAGCCGACCAGCGGAGGGATTCGCCGCGCTGACTTTCTGCGCGTGGTGTACTTTGACCAGAATCGCGTATTGGATCCTGACGTAACCCTGCGCCGCGCGCTGGCACCGGATAGCGACGCTGTCGTCTACCAGGACCGCGTAATTCATGTTGCTTCATGGGCGTCGCGATTTTTGTTTACCAGTGAACAGCTCAATCAGCCAGTGGGCAGGCTTTCCGGCGGAGAACGCGCGCGTGTGTTGATCGCGCAGCTGATGCTTCAGCCGGCAGACCTTCTGTTGCTGGACGAGCCAACCAACGATCTTGATATTCCAACGCTGGAGATTCTGGAGGAGAGCCTGCTTGAATATACCGGCGCGCTGGTGCTGGTAACTCATGATCGCTACATGCTGGACCGCGTTTCCACCATGGTGCTGGGCCTGGATGGACGCGGAGGCGCGGAAGCGTTTGCCGACTACCTGCAGTGGGAAGAGTGGCAGGCGGAAAACAAGCAGCCAGCGAGCGCGGAGCAAGATGGATCGGCGGTGGCAAAGCCGGCGAAAGCGGCGGAGAATCCTGCGAAGAAGAAACTTTCTTACCTTGAAGCGCGCGAGTTTGCCACCCTAGAGCAGCGGATTGCGCAGGCCGAAGAAACGCTGGAGCAGAAGCGCGCTGCCGCGGAAGATCCTGCGATTGCCAGTGACGCAGCGCTGCTGATGAGCACACATGCTGAGATGGAAGAGGCGCAGAAGGCGGTGGACGAGCTTTATAGTCGATGGGCGGAACTGGAAGCAAAGCAGAGCTGAAAAGTTTGGGTGATGTAGCTGTACCTGACATCGTTGGACTTCAGTACAACTCACGCGAGGAAACGATAAAAACTCGCTCCATCACCCGCACTTCTACTTGGATGCGAGTATTTGCTTTGCCGCAGCACCAACTTATTGCCTTATTGCGCCGTACTCTAAAGAAATCTGCCTATTGCACCTGCAGGCTATCCAGCATTTTCTGGTACGTAGGATGAAGCTGGTTAAAGTCGCGTTCCGGTGAGACAAAGACCACGTATAACAGCCCGCCTTGCGGACCGGGAAGAGTAACCAGCCAGTCGCGCTCGGGCAGCGGCTCGCCGTTCAGCATCAGCGGAGATTTACCGGAAAGCTCCAATGACCGTCCTTGCGTGCCCTTGATGTCGATGTTCTTCATGTCGCCGGAAATTTTCATTCCGGGATTTTCCTGCGCCATGCCCTGCGCCAGCTTTTGCGTTGCGTCGTCCAGCGATCCACCGCCGCCCGGCTGATTGCCGACAATCGCGCCATAAGCAATGCCGTTTTGCGCCTGCGCTGATGGCGGCCCGATGATCGTCATCGTCGAATCGCCCGCCACCTTCCAGTTGTCAGGATAGTAAATAGTAAAGCCCTGGCCTTCATGCCGGGTCAAATGGTCGCTGGGCTTGACTTCTTTGAACGAAACATTTTCCGCCGTGGCATTCGTATTCTGGCCGCTGCCCGTACCATTGCCATTAGCTGAACCGTTGCCGCTTCCATTGCCTCCGCCCTGACCAGACGACGATGGCAGGTTTGCCGGCACAACATGGTTCTGCCTGTTCTGCTGCTCCCATTGGCCTGACTTCGCGCCGTTGGCGATTTCCTGTGCGCTATAGGCCTTCGCTTTCATGGCGTCCTGTTTCACCGGAGGAAATTCAGGGCTGTTCGTGATGTAGTTTTTCGCCGGCCAGTTCCGTACTTCCTGCTGGATTGCCTGTTGCCGATTTCCAGGATTCGGGTGGTCGCTCAACATCTGCGGTCCGCCTTTACCATATTTCTGTTCCAGCTTCTGGAAGAAATCTGCCATCGACTTAGGGTTATATCCCGCGCGATACATAATGATGGCGCCAGTCGCATCGGCCTGGGCTTCATCGGCGCGTGAATATTTCATCAGCATGGTGCCTGCGCCAATCTGTATGCCCATGCGCGCCAGGCTGCCCAGCCCGCTCTGCGGCAGCACCGCTCCGGCCAGCCCCGCAATAATCTGCGCCACTGAAGATTTGGGCGCCTGCTTGGCTGAATGCTGCATGTACACGTGCGACATTTCGTGCGCCAGCACGCCCGCTAGTTCGGCCTCATTGTCGGCGGCCTGAATGGTGCCCAGGTTCACAAAGATCGGCCCGCCGGGCAGAGCAAAAGCATTGATGTCCGCCGCCGGAATCACATGGAACTGGTACGGCCATGAGCGGTCCGCCGGAATCACCGCCGCCAGCTTCTTGCCCAGATGCTGAATGTATTGCGTCTCCGGACTGGAATCCGGCAGCACCGGCATCTGCTTATAGACTTCGCCCATGGCTTGCAGTCCCAGTTGTTGCTGCTGTTGCCGATTCATTCCCGTAGTGCCCGGGTCAGGCAGCTGCGGCGCTCCGCCTGCTTCGGCTTCAAGCTTCGTCATCAACGCTAAAGGCTGCGCCAGCAACAGCGCTAACAGCAGTGCGAGTGTCCGGATGGAAAAGTTACGTGATTGCATAAATTATCCTCAACTAAATAGGGCTGACGAAGTGGACAGGGAACCGTAATGATTGGATGCAGCTGGAAATTATAGAAGATGTATCCCCTCGATTCTCAGCCCTCTCGTGCTTCTTCGCCTTTAAAGCCTAAACTCCTGCTTTTTCCGACTTGCGTCCTTGGCTGTTCTTCTTGCCTCCGTGGTAGGTTTTTCCGATCCGCGCTTATCCGCATAAATCCGCGGTAAGTTTTTGATCTTTTCCGATCAGTGTCATCAGTGCCGATCAGCGGTAAGCTTTTGCTTTTCCGATTTTCCTCCGTGTACCTTTGTGCCCTTCGTGGTTAAAGGTTCTGCTTTTCCGATTCCGGCGATGTCGCGCGATCTCGGCGATCTCGGCGATCTCGGCGATCTCCTTGTATCAGCGGTAAGCTTTTGCCTTTCGATTTCTCATTCCTCTTCATCCGCGGTAAGCTGTTTCACCATCACGCTCGTTCTTGTTACGTTCCACGCTGCCAGCTGGATCGTGTACGCAAGCTGTCCAATCTGCCGGTGGTTCAGCTTCCCCTCCAGGATCGCTCCCTGCAGCCTCCTGATCGCCATCTGTATGCTGTCCGCGTCTTCCATCGGACCTAGATCGATGATTGCCGTCTTGGCGTCTTCCACCCGTTCATGCATGTGGCAGAGCTTCCTGCCTCTCACCCGGGGCGCTCCGCACCGGCGGCCATTCAGGTATGTGTGCCGGCACCGTGCCGCTTTCTGCGCTTTCTCCAGGTTGCGCCGCAGTGTTTCTTCGCGCTCGCGTTGCAGGCTTTCCACCATGCGCAGCCCTTCTTCAAATAGCTTGTGTTCGTCATAGTCCACGTCATGGCCGTGCGGTGACCGTATTGCAAACTTATTCTCCTCCAGGTATTTCCGGTAGGCATGGAAAGCCTCATAAAATGCCAGGCAAAGCTTGCCCTGGTGGGTCTGTTCCCATTTGTCTTTTCCTTCTTTCCTGTAAGCCGCCTGCCACACCGTGAACCGCCGTTCCAGCTCTTCCGCTTCTTCCGCGGAATACCATTTGTCTCTGTAGAACGTAGTTGCCAGCGGATCTCGTCCGCGTTCTCTCGGCTTGATCTCCCTGGTCTGGATGTCCTTATTCATCTCGTTTCCGTTCATTCGCATTCTCCTCGTTGAATTCCCACGTGGCCTCTTTCCATCCGCTGGCTTCTTGTCTTCTCCGCGGTTCCGGCGCTATCAAAAATCCCCGTTCTTTCCGTCGGAACTTTGGGTCTAATTGCTGCTTTTTCTGCGTCGTTTTCCTCGTTTCCAGCGTCTTTTCGATCCGCGCTCATCCGCGTAAATCCGCGGTAAGCCTTTGATTCTTCTTAAGATTTCTCCGCGTCTCCGTGCCTCCGTGTTGAAAATTTCCGCCCACCCCTGCCCTCCCCCCTATGTCGACCCAATTCCACCCAAAGCGACCCAAGATCACCCAAGGCTGAAGGATTCGGCAGAGGGTCGCAACCCCAAAACGCAAACACCCGGCTTCAAAGCCGGGTATTAAAAACAAATTTAATTACTATTGGACCGCAGGCGCCCTCGCCTGCGATATTTCTGCTTTCATGTGGCACAGAGCCTGCGCTGAGCCAGTCGAATGAGCACTCTTACCTGTGACCTTTCCTAAAATACCAAATACTAAGTACCAAGTACTGACTACCGCTACAAACAAAATACGAAATAACTTTACCACTATTTCTTCGTGCCACAACAAAAAAATCTGCGACCCTCTGCCTGCCAACCGTCGGGCAGGCCCGCCGCGCGCTGGAAAAGCTGCGTCGCGCAAAATCGCGACGCAACAAAATCGTCATCCTGAATGAGCGGCAAAGCCGGGAATGAAGGACCTGAGTTTCCCATCCTTGCGGGCTTCCGTATCGCGTCGCCCTGCCCGACAAAAGAGACACCCGCCGAAGCGGCGGTGTCGGGTCTACTCCATGCCGTCTTGCCATACCTCTACTGAAAAAAGCGCCCATGCATGGCCGCGCCCACTACCACACTCCCTCACTCTGCGTTCCTGAGCGAAGCGCCGCGATAATGCTATCGCTGGATTGACCGATGGGCGCGGAGTCGAAGGATCCGAGGATATTCACACACCCATGCTGCTTCAGGGAAATTCTCTTATTACCCGTTATTACCGATCAGGCTCTTACGTCAACTGGACGGTTCTAAAAAATCCACGTCACGGCGCCAGCCACACACTGAACTGTAGGGAGCGTCCGGAGGGCGGACAAAGAGCAAAAAAAACCAAAATGTTAGGGCTTTCAATGCCTACAAGCTTGATTTCACAGCAAAGTAGTTATCTTTTGAGATGGACTATAAATACTTTTTGGACTAACATCTGCACCCAACATGTCGAACGATATAGTGCATGTATTTCTTAATTGGATTGCGGCGGAATCACCGAAGCTTCTGGCATCAACAATCGCGTTACTCGCAAGTTCTTCAATAGTAAAAAGTTTTGTCAGTCGCTTATATCTTACCAGCGGTAAATACCGGGTTCTGTCGAGAGTTTCCAGAACCACGCAAGGCCGCTCTCGTCACGCACGACGAGCCCCAAAGGGTGCAGACTTTAAATCACCAACTACCCAACTTGTTGAATTTGCGAAGAGCGTTCTTGAATATGTAGGAAATGTATCCACGACGCCGATGGGGGACAGACATAAATGATTTCACACATGTCTCCCCAGATGGTCATATTTTTGTGGGGTTGTGCCGGTAGCATCTCCGTGGAAATTATCAATCTTTATTCCGTCTATCAACAAGACAAAATCTCGATGCCTGATCGTTATAAGAGGGTCGGATATTACATCGTTCGATTTTTTCTAGTAATCATGGCGGGTGGCTTAACGCTAGCCTACAAGTTAGACAATCCTCTGTTAGCACTCAACATCGGGGCGGCGACCCCGGTACTCATCCAGACATTTGCGAAGGGTGTAACGGCGGCCACCGAGAGAACAATTGGCAGAGGTACTGAACACGCAAGTCAGGGCGGTTAACTGCCCTGCCCACATGACAAGATAAGCTTCCAGAAAACGGCATCCGCTTTCTCAAGTCAATAGGATATCGGATGCCGATTTCTATGGGTGCGCCTTCATTTCTTCAGCGCATCTTCTATCTTCTTTACCGAATTACCGTGTTTCATGACGAGTAGCCCCAATTCGGACTTCGAAACGCCGAATTTCTTCGTCCAATACTCCACTTCGTAAGGTTCGCTCAAACTGACTCGACTTCTGTCTTGTGGCCCACGCTTGGTTTTATCGTCTGCCATTCGCATTGCCTCCTGTGTTTTTAGATGCATCAGAGGGGTTGCTGTTTTCTTACAGCTTTAAGAACTCCTATGGCCGCTCCGTCACGCTTCCTTTAGGTGATTGCTGCCACGATCAGAAAAATAAAACTACAACTGCTCCTCTAAACCCTGCCAGTGCCATCCGCGCTCGCTTCACCGAATCCGAAATCACCACCACTACGGCCCCTTGCGTAGCCCTCGGGTACCTACGAAGAAAAATAGCAGCAACCATTGTGGCTGTTTTTCCACAAATGTTACACAGCGTAATCCACTCACTAGTGCGCTACACTGTGCTTATCCATGGCTACTTATTTCCAAGCTAGCAAGGCCTTACGAGTCTTTCAGGAATTCAATCGTCTCTGCATCGCTTATTGGAACGCGCGGCCTGAGGATACACGTTCATGGATGTCTAGCGATGCCCCTGCCCCACAGAATGCCGAGTCTATGGCATTGCGCGAACAACTGATGCGGCTATTGCCCGAAGCCTACACATCAGCGCGCCAACTCGGGGTTCCAGTAACCGCACAAAGCTTTCCCGCACCAATGATCGGTGGTCCGGTGGTGAACGTCAATCTTCTGTATGCCGCCGTCGATCAAGACCAGGGACACGGAACTGTATCCCTGCATCTGATTATGGACAAGGTTAATGAGTGTTTGGGCAAGGCCACAAACCTCAAAAAGCAATTGCTCTGGCGTGAACTGCTCAACCCCATATGGTGGATTGTCGAAGTCATCGCCTATGTTCTCAGGATCCCTTTCATGATCTTGCAACGTGCAGGCGTACCAGCAAAGGTAGAGGAAAGCATTTGGGGTCACATCATAAAAATCGGTGTGTTCATTGCGATGGTTCTCATCGGCTTCCATTACGGGCTCAAGCTTTCCCCGAAAGATATCTTGAGCTGGCTCAAATGAATTGAAGTAAGGAGAACAACACAAATGGCGATGAAATATCTTGGCGATCCCATGTACAAAATAATGCTAGCCACAGACTATTTACATGTGGTGTGCTCCAAGTGCGAAGAGGCTTGTCGCTTCGAATTCAAAGGGCTTGATCCCACGATTCCCTTGGTGGAAATCACTTGTCCAAAGTGTGGGAGTTCGGGAAAGAGGAAACTGTTCAACGCAGATTTGACTTCACATTTGAGGCAGGCGTGATCGACACGCAAGCACCACAAGCTGCTCACCCCATCATCGCCGAATGGGTTAAGCCCCTTATCGGTCTTTTTGGGCTCACGATCCCGGCGCCACACAGCGACACGTAACAGGGCATGACTTTCAGTCGTGCTGTAAAGCACAGAAAATAATTTCGTTGCGCAGGCCGCCGCGCAGCGAAGCGCGCAAAAGAGTACCTACACCATTGCTGTTTCCAGAATTGCATCCACGTGAATCTGCGTTGTGTCCAGGAAGGGAATTCCCAGTAACGAGCTGTCTGTGAGGATCAGAGGCAGTTCAGTCCCGCCGAGGATCAGGCCCTGAATGCCATCTTGCTTTTTCATCCGCGTGGCGATGGCCATCAAGCCTTGGCGCGTTTCCGGCAGGAATTGTCCGGGAATCAGCTCGTTGATGTATTTGTCATGAACGTAATCTTGTTCGTCCGCGGTCGGCACAGCGAGCTCAATGCCTTCGCGGGTGAATACGTCAGGATAAAAGCGGCCGTGCATGGTAAAGCGCGTTCCCAGCAATCCCAGCTTGGTAAAGCCGCGTGCCTTGGCTTCCGCGCAGGTGGCTTCCACAATGCTCACAAGAGGAATTGGTGAGCGGCGGGCGATATCGTCAAAAACAATGTGCGGAGAGTTGGCCGCCAGAAAACCAAACTCTGCGCCTGCGTCGTGCAGGCGCATTACTTCGGGCACAATGTATTCCGCCAGCTCGCTCAGCTGGTTGGTGCCAAGCAGAGCTAGTCCCTTTTGCAGATCAATGCTGTTGATGATAATGCTGGGCGCAGGGCCACTGGGATTGCGCTTCTCTGTGCCGTCAAGCAGGCGTTTGTAGTAATCAATGGTGGACTCCGGCCCAATGCCGCCGATCATGCCAATGATTTTCATTCACAACGCTAGATGTGGATTAGCAAAGAGAGGATTCGGTTTTTAATGTGTCACCCCTACGGGGTTTCTCGTCATTTTGCAGCTACCCAGCCTTACGGCTTCGCATCGCTCGCCTTAGGCTGGGCTAACTCATTTCGCGCCTACGGCGCTGGGACTACGAGGTGATACGTACCTTCCGTTGGCAGTTTGGGCGCGTTTGATTGTTGTCTATTTGGCCGACCGAAGTTGTTACCTGGCTGCGACAGCCGGCGGTGGTTCCTCATTGGAAATGTCAATTACGCAGCGCCACTGGTCATCGGCATCGCGTCGCCAGATAGACACTCCGCGATAGTGCAGCGTCATGGGCCCCTGCGGGCCGGGTACAGTTAATTCATCAGTACCGGGCATATAGGCCATGTTACCGTCAGGCGAGAAGACCGGCTTCTCCGACTTCCAATGAATTTTGAAGCCGGGTGTTTTGAAGCTTTGGCTCACGTACGCGCGGAGCGCCGCCTTACCCTTCACCACTGGCTGTCCGGGAAAGTAGAGCGTGGCATCGTCGCTCCAGTAGGAGAGTACCTTCTCCAGGTCCTTGCCTTCACTGGCAAGATCGGCCCAGACCGCGTCCATGCGCAACAGCTTTGCGCTTTCGGCATCGGCATCAAAATGACGCGATGAACAGCCTGAATTTGAAAGCGCCAGAGCAACCAGCACGAGCGCAAATTTGTAGGATACTGAAACCCGGTTATTAGTCATGGCCGCGAGTATACAGGCAGGAAGCCTTCTTCACTTTGACTAATCGGGTTGATGATCGCAGCACAGCCGCAGGGGCCGCCGCGCTTCAGTCTCTAACTACCTCAACATTGGTTCCGGCGACGGTCATCTTGATCACGCGATATTGATCATCGACCCAAAGGACCCATTGTGCGGAGTCGGAGTCGCGGCTTTGGTCATTAAGCCAGGTAAGCGATTGCGGGCCGGTCGTATCCAGCTTCACGCGGTTGAGTTCACGCTCAACGCCTTTCACCATCACTTTTCCCGGGCCCATCAGCTCAAGAGTTGCGTTGCCGGAAAGATGCTGGCGTGGAACAAGGATCACAAACTTGCTGGCGCCGCATTCCAGCCCATTATTCTGGCGGCGGCAGCCGTTGGCCAGATACCACCACAACAGGACTTCACGCTGCGAGAAGAAGTTGTCGTCAAGAATGATGGTGGAAAGAGGCAGCATGTGGGGAACATCGAGTTTTTTCTGGTCGGCGGGAATAATGTGCTCCACCAGCAACTCGTCTTTAGGCTCAACGGATGCTTCTTCTTTCTGCGGGACGGTAGAGTGCCAGTTGTATGAACGCAGCTCTCCTTTGGCCGAGACCTGCATTTCAGCGCTCTGTGTGGCCTTGAAATGGCCATCGTCAAACTTGATTTCAGAGGAGGCGGTGGAATAAGAACGATCGCGGTCGGCATTGGGCGTTTCCGTAATGTTGAACGTCTCCGTGCCTACCCGCTTGCCATTCATAAAGATGCCGAAGCTGCCGGAATCAGCCACCTTGGAGCTGCTCTTTCCTTTGTCCTTGGCCTGGTCAGCCGCGTTAAGACAAATGGATGTTCCGAGCACCACGCTTAAGAGAATGGCGAGCTTTACTGCTTTCACTTTTCTACCTCCGAAATTCTGGTGTTGCTTGAATGCTGGTACTACTTGAATCCTGGTGTTGCTTTTCTATTCCGCTTTTCTACTGCTACTTTTCTGTTCGTACATCTGCTGTCTTCAGCAGTTGTTCGATTTCCGCTGTGACTTGCTCCACCGATTTATCGAGCGTTTGCACGGTGAATCGGGCCAGAGAGTAATCAGCGCGCCGAGCGGCAAACAGCTCATTAAACCTTGCATCCTGCTGCGCCAGCGGACGCGCCTTGCGTTCAGCCTGGCAGCGCCGCCGCAGTTCCTCTACCGGCGCTTCCAGCAGAACTGTGATTGCGCCGGCGGAAATCAGCGCGTCACGATTTTGCTTCTGCACGAACGCTCCGCCACCCAGCGCCAATATAAGATCGCTGCCGGCCTGCTGATCTTGCAGTAAAGCCTCAAGCGCCTCGCTTTCCATGCTTCGAAAGGCAGGCTCGCCGAATAAAGCAAAAATCTCAGCCACGTCTTTGTGTTCGCGCTGCTCGATCACATCGTCCAGGTCAAGAAAATTCCAGCGCAATCTTTTGGCCAGTGCGCGCCCCACGGTAGTTTTTCCCGCGCCCATAAACCCGATAAGGACCACGCACCGCATTCAGTTGCGGGAGTCGCGGCATGCGCGGGGCGTGCGGGCGTGTGATACGGCCATCATAATTTTTAAAAGCGCGTTGCTCGAATTTATTGCTTCTTCACGCGGATTTTACCACTGAAAGACTGGAGCTCAACCGAAGATGAGCCGGAATTGGAGGTACCTGCAAAGGAACGTCCTTGCTGGGGGACGAAAGACGTATGAGGTTTTTGCTGTAGAGGAAAATCGTTTTCAACCTTACCTGTGGTGGAACGCGCACTGAGATCGACGGACGCCGTGGCAGGCAGAGTTACATCAATCGCGCCGCTGTGCGTAGTAAGAATGTAGTTGCCCCCGCCTGAAGGGTCACCTTGATAATCGATATTGCCGCTGGTGGTGCCAACGGAAACGCGCTGTCCGTTGACGTTAGCAAGCTGGACCGCGCCGCCGGCGGATTGAATATCGACGCGGCTCATGGTGACATCTTTCAAGCTGACCGGGGCAGTCATGCTGCGAACGTTTACGTGGGACCTTGCAACGTTATGAACGGTGATCTGCCCGGTTTCAGACGACAATCCAATGTCTGAGTTGATGCCATCGGCTGTGATCGGCGCAGAAGTGCTGGTTACGTTCACGGAAACGCCGGTAGGAACGGTTACGTCATAGTCGACCTTTGCTTCATCAGCCGTGGGCTTCTCACCGGGGAGGGCGTGAGTGAGAAGCTCCACGCGCTGCTTGTTGGCGCTGGTGCTTTGATCAACTTCAACTTTTGCCGAGTGAACTGTATAGGTAGCGAGCAACTGGTGTCCGGCGCCGGAATGCAGGGTAATCGAGCCGCCGCCATTGACAATATTGACGGTGCCGCCAGGAGCAATGTCAATGCGGGCTTCCTTGCGCGTATTGGCGGCATGGGCCGCGCAAAGACAAATGCCGAAGCTCGCGGCAGCAAACAGCAGTGCGCGTGTTGCGGTGTTAGCATTCATGGCCTGGTTACTGCCTCCTCATCCGTTCAGGGTAACGAACGGGCGGTCGCCATCTGGTACACCATTTCTTTTTGCTCGTACGCATTCTGCAACAGCGCCTGCGCGGATGCGTCACTGGGATCGCTCTTGGCAGCCTGCTCAGCGTCCGCGATATAAGCATTTACGTCGCGCAGGCTTGCCTCATAGGCGCGCTGCGCTTCCGGCGACTGCTGCGAAAGCTGGCTGATCAACTGCTGATCGTCAGAATTAAATTGTGCGGAATCCGCAGCGCTATTTTGCGCCGTCAACGGGGTCTGCTGCAAGGGCGTTGGTTTGTAGTTGGTAAGTACAACGGCAAAAAGAATTACCGCCGTAAGAGCGAGCGCCCAGCCTAGGGGCGTCCAGCTTTTCGCTTGTGCTTGGGAGGTCGAGTTTTTCTGTGTATGCCCCAGCCGGGGCATTCGACCCTCCGGGAGCAATCCCTCTCGGTGCAGAGATTGCTCAATATTGTTCCATACGCGCGGATTCGGATCGTGCATGGGCAAAAGCAGTTTTGCTTGTTCCGCGATATAGCGCAGGTCCTGCACCAACGACGCACAAGACTCGCACTCCTGCAGGTGCGATTCATCCTCGCCCCCGCCACCGTGCTCGATGATATAAGGCAGTGTTTCCTGGAACTGCTGGCAATTCATTTTCTTCATCCTCTCCCAACTCGCTTTCAAGGGGAACCCAAAACGCGTCTTGCTTTCGGGCCTCGGTCTCGCAGCGTTTTCTTTTCTCTTGCCCGAATCGACTCGCCGCGTTATGGATTCGGTCTTGCTCTCAGCCGCTAGGCATTCTGTTTACCTGCGGGCGGCCTTTTCGGCTCTACTGAGTTTCAGCAGGTCGCGCAGCTTCATGCGCGCTTTGTGCAATTGCGACTTGCTGTTTCCTATCGAACATCCCATCATCTCGGCAATCTCGTTGTGCTCATAGCCTTCAACGTCATGCAGGACGAAGATAATTCTGTATCCGGGCGGCAGGCTTTCTATGGCCCGCTCCAGGTTCACCCGATCAATTGACCCCGCCAGCACATTGTCCCTGGCCCCGATATCTTTCTTCGGACCATCTTCATGCTGCGGTTCCAGCGCCTCATCCAGAGAAATCTCCGGCAGGCCTTTCTTTCTCAGGTGCATCAGCACCACGTTCACTGCCAGCCGATGCAGCCACGTTGAAAACGCTGACTCGCCTCTAAACGTCGCAATCTTGCGATACAGCTGCAAGAACGCTTCCTGCGTCAGGTCTTCCGCTTCGGCCGTATTGCCTGTCATGCGCAGGCACAGTGAATACACACGGCGTTTGTGGAGCCCGTACAGCCCGGAAAACGCTTCCGCATCACCGGCTTTAGCTCTGTCAATCGCTTCGGCTTCGGTCATTCCGGATGCGATTACTTTTTTTGCTTGTGTCAATTTGACCTTTTGAGGCCGCTCTTCCTTTGGATGCGGCTTTGTAGCTGCTTCGTTGTCCACCCGGGTTGCACGCGCTACGATAAAAGGCTTGCCGACCCCCGGTTCCTTCTCATTCTGACTCTGATTTTGACCCGGTTTCTGCCCTGATTCCTTCTGATTCTTGTTTTGGTCCTGGCCCGATTTCCGGCCTGTTATCTGGTCCGATCCCTTCCAGTTCTGGCCCAGCCCCTTACTCGATTCCTGGCTTGTTTCCTTCCCAGATTCCTTGTCTTTCGAACTCAGTTCCTTCAGCCGCTCGCCCTGCCTGCTCCGATTCCGGGCTCCATCGCGGCGTATTGCCTTGCGCAGAGCTTCATCTTTTCCGATTGCTTTTTGCCCGGCTTCATTCTTTCCGGCTTCATTATAGATAAGGGCTTGCTCGTTCCCCCGCGACCGGCTCGCTGTGAATCCCATGTGACTAGACATGGAAGCGTTTTCCCGGAGCTTTGGTTGCCTGAGAAGGAGCACTTAGCAATTAGCAGTCAGCCATCAGCCGAAGTCTGGCCCTCGGCTTTTGGCTTTTAGCTCTTGGGCTGGGTGACTTTTCGCTGCTTGTGGCTTTGGCTTTCGGTTCTTAGCTCTTTTGCTCACTTTATGGCCGACACTGGATCTCGGCTTTCCTACAGATTTCCATATCGCTGCCAGCGTGCGAATATTCAGTGTCCTCCGAAATACCGCTAATTCCAACGATTTGCCATCCCGAGAGGTCCGTGAATTTGGCTGCGTTTTCTTCAGCAGCCAAAATAGGACCCGAGGGACCTGCTCCGCCGTCGCCTTGGGGCCAACAACAACGCGATTTACTCCCGTTTTTTCCGATCACCCGATCACGCGCGATCACCAGATCACCCGATCTGCCGATCCGTGTCATCAGCGTTAATCAGCGATCAGATTTTCCTCCGGTTTTTCTCCGCGCCTCCGCGTCTCCGCGGTGAAGATTTGGCTCTTCCCAATCCGTGATCATCCGTCCGATCCGTGTCCATCCGTGGTAAGATTTTGGGCCTTCCGGATCAGTGTTATCAGCGTTAATCAGCGATCAGATTTTTCCGCTGTTCTCCGTGTCTCCGTGCCTCAGTGGTAGGTGTTTCCCCATCACCTTGCTCAGCTCCAGCACCTCCAGCGGACACCCTTCCCAATTATGTTTCCAGCAAATAATCAAATCGCAGCCATCTATCCGATGGCCGTGCGCCAAAAAGTTCCGGCTTTCAAACTCGAACTCCGCTTTTATTAATTGGCAGCGTTCCGGGTCGATCAGCCTATAGGCCTCGCAATCCGGAAACTCTGCTTGCACCCTCACCACCATGTAGCCCAGGTCTTTGGCTACCGTGCCAAACAGAAACACCACGCCCATTTCGTTCGTCGGCGCCAGCCCCAGCGCCATGTCTATCATTGGACGCCCATAGATCGGCCTGTCTTTCAATATCCTGGGTTTCAAAGGCTGGCCGTTCGTGCTGCCGGACGTCCGTCTTCCATCCGCTTCCTCTTCCTTATGCCGCGCAATAACGTCCAGCACATCGCCCCATTCCCCTTCGAGCCGTTCTTCGCGGGCAAACTCCATCAGCCCTGCCGGCACATTCACCCACCCGCCATGCCGGCGAATCAGCGGCCTCACGCTGTAGCTGCCGTGCATTTCGTATTCGGCCATCGTCGGCAGCTTGCCCAGCTTGCGCACCAGCCCTGCCCAGTCTTTAAATAGCTCCGTCGCGTCGGCTTCATAGCCCGGACCTGTCCTTTGCAGTCCGCATTCGCTCAGCGCTTTTGAATAAGTTAAAAAGTGCTTCCGGATCTCATGCTTGCTCATCTTCATGGTCCGCCGCACTTCGGTAAAGGTCGGGACGTGCCCCAACCGCGCCGCCGACTCCTGTATAGCAGCTATAACCTCTTCTTTGCTCATGGGCTTCTCCTTGATTCAAAGGCCGCAAAGGGCCTCGTGATCAATAAATTTTTTTGAATGTGCAGCTTTGAAGCAGCCAAAAACACAAGGGCAGGAGCTAAAAGCCAAATGGCTCATAGCTGGTAACTGTGTGTCTCGTATCGCAGAAGGGCTTCAAAATTGCCAATTCTTGCTTGGCAATTTTGGCGATTTTGGCATTTTCCCTGAGGATGCTCACTGTGACCCTAACGATGGGCCCACTAGATCGCATGGTTGCTGGCCTTTTTGGATCGCCGATCCGGTTTCCCTTTTGGATTTACCGATTCGGGTCTCCCGGGCAGTTTTGGCTAATTTCTATTTGCCTCACTACCGGCTTCATCCGGCGCCGCTCCCGTCCTGAAACCTTTGCGAACTATAAGCGAAAAACACATCGTGAATCAATAAACTTTTAGGACGAGGCACGACTGTGGAGTTAGTACATCTTGACAAACAAATGCCCACGAACAAATCGATTTTGAAAAGCTATTTTCATCTTCGATCCTCGTGTGCACAGCGCGGGGTCCCCAGCTCGCGCGATTTTCGCGTGATGGGGGGAGTCGCCCCCGGTTGTGGCCCTTGCCCTTTTCCCATCCACATCGCATCCACGCAAGCGAGACAAGTGTCAGGGCACGAGTTTACTCGTGCCGTCAATTGCAATAACTTGATCGGGCTTTAGCTCCTGCGAGAGCCTTTTTCTGCCGTATCGCCACTAAACTATTTCGTGTTTTGGAACTTTTAACTCAGACTTTTGTTAAGTTTTATTAAAACTCTCTCACAAACCACTTTTCACCCCTTGACTCGCAATTTCGTATGGGGGTAGCATTCGTTTCACTTCAGCAGCATCTCTCGACTCCAATGCCGTCTTGAAGCCCCAATGCAGCCACATTCCGGCTTGTGGCTCGGTTGGGAGATTTTCAGTTCGTTGATCATTTTTCAAATGTCCAATGCTCCGAGTGCGAATGTAGTGCTGCTTTTACCGTAAGCTCGCATATCGGATCATCCCCTTACTGAATACCCTTTACCTTCCGGATGCTGAAATTTTGGCCCGAGAATTACCAATCATTTAGCAGCACAAATTGAAGTACCTAGGAGTGTAGCGATGAGTAAAACTCAGAATGATGAATTCTGGCTTACTGAAAAGAGTGATCCAGCCAGACGCAGAGACGCAGAAAATGCCCGTAAGAACAGAGCTGAGATCGTCAAATCGCTTTCGCATGGCCAGATTTCACGACGCGACCTGGTGCGAATGGGTCTGTTCACCACTGCAGGATTGCTGGCGCCCATCGGAGGTTTGAATCCATTTGTGCGCCCGATGAATGCCCAAACCCGTTGTTTCGGATTTTCCATTCCCACTGGAATGTCGGCTAGCCCCACCTTCGGGGTTCCTGCGTTTTCTCAACCCATGCCGCGTTTTGATCTGCTAAAGCGGAATGCTGTATCAACCCTGAATCCAGCGCCGACCGCACAGGCCAACACCACGCCGCAAGTGCTTGATCCCGGCTTTGGATTCCCTGCCGGAACTACCGGCCCCATTGAAGGCCGTCCGCCGGGAGCGATCTGGGCCCACCAGGCATTCAATACCTTCCCGCCGCAGGTTGCGATTGAAATCTCCATTGCGCAGGCACAGGCGAATACGACCTACAACCCCGGCGTCGCTTCTAGCCAGAACTCCGGCATCAATCCAGCCCAGTCAATTCCACTGCGGTTCAGCTTCGATACCCGCTTCCCAATACAATCGCCTAATTCAGTTTGGACTCTCAACGGAACCATCCCGCCCAAACTGGCGCAGGTGCGGTATGGCGAGCCGGTTTTGTTCCGTAACCACAACCGTCTTCCCGTCAACGTGAGCCAGAACAACGGCTTCGGACGGAACACCATCTCCATGCACGAGCACAACGCGCACCACGGCGCGGAAAACGACGGCTTCACCGGCGCGTATTTCTTCCCCAACCAGTTTTACGATTATCACTGGCCCTGGGTGCTGGCCGGATTCACCACCATTAACACCGCCGCCACTGATCCCAAGGCGGGCGCCCCCAACGATGCCGGCGGCATCAACAAGGTCCCGGGCGACTGGCACGAGACCATGAGCACGCATTGGTTCCATGATCACATGTTCAGCTTCACCGCCCAGAACGTATACAAGGGCAATGCCGCCATGAACAACCTTTACAGTTCGCTCGACCGTGGTGATGAGACTGTAAATGATGGCGTCAATTTGCGGCTGCCCAGCGGATCGTCGAACGGCAAAGGCTGGGGCAACCTGGACTATGACGTAAATCTCATGCTCGCCGACAAAGCATTTGATCCAAGCGGTCAGCTCTTATGGACATCTTTGATTTTGACGGCTTCCTGGGCGACGTAATGACCGTGAATCTCGCATATAAGCCTTACATGGAAGTGGAGCGGCGCAGATACCGCTTCCGCATCCTGAATGCCAGCGTCTCTCGCTTCTTCAAGATCGCATTGGCGGATGCTTCCGGGACCGCGAGGACTTTCTGGCAGATTGCCAACGACGGCAACCTGCTGCCGACAGTCGCGCCGCTGACGCAAACCGATGAGATGGGCATTGCCGAGCGCTATGACATCATCATTGATTTTGCCAATTTCAACTTGAATGACAAGCTGTGGCTGGTGAACGTGGCCGAGCACAAAGACGGAAAGGAACCGAACGCCGATCTCACGCTGACCCAGGCTCTGGCTGGCAGCTGTGATCCGGGCGTGGGCAAGTTCCTGGAGTTCCGGATCGTGCGTAACCCGGCACAAGCTGACCAGAGCCGCGATGTCAGCATCGCCGCAAACCAAACATTGATCCCCAACCCGGATCTTTCTCACATTCCGGTGGCCAAGACTCGCACCTTCGTCTTCGACGACAATGGAACCGTTGACACAAACGATCCAGTCACCACGTTCGTCACCGGAGCAGGCGGCCAGAGGCCGGGATGGGGCATTGCTGCGGACGGACAGCGAAATGCTCTCGCCGCAGATTTTGGACGCGTCACCGCCGCGCCCAGCTTTGGCACGCGCGAAACCTGGACGCTGGTGAATGCTCGCAGCAGTTGGGACCACCCGATCCATATTCATTTCGAGGAAGGAGTAATCCTTAATCGAAAAGATGATCGCGGAAACAATGTCGCGCTGTTGACCGCTGAGAAAGGCCGCAAGGACGTTTACCGGCTTCGTCCCGGTGGGAGCGTCACCATCACCATGCAGTTCCGCGACTGGGGCGGCATGTTCATGGAGCACTGCCACAACACCATGCATGAAGATAACGCCATGCTGATGCGCTGGGAAATCGACAATGGAGGCGCGCCGTTCCTGCGGCCGCTGCCCACGCCGATTCCCTCGCCCACGGGCGTGACCTTTGAAAACCCTGACGACAACATGTGCAACGGGCAGGAATTCCAGAACACACCCTGCTAGCGCGGTGTCGTCCCCAACAAGCACAAGAAGCGGGCCGCACCGCTCATCGAGCGGTCGGCTCGCCAATCGTGCCTAAAGATTGGAATCAAAGGAGTAGCGTCATGCAAAGGAAAAATTGGCTGAGAACGGCGGTCATAGCAGCATGCTTATTCGCTGGATGTATCGCTGGTTATGTTCGCCCCGTGGCGGCGGAAGACCACTACGGCGCAAAGTACTTCACCAACCTGCGGTTAACCACGCAGGACGGTAAGACGATTCATTTTTACGATGATGTGCTGAAGGGCAAGATTGTAGCCATCAATCTCATTTATACGAATTGCGAGTATTCATGCCCGCTGGAAACGGCGCGCATGGCCCAGGTGCAGAAAATACTGGGTGACCGCGTAGGCAAGGATATTTTCTTTTACTCGATTACCATCGATCCAGAGCGGGACACACCCCAGGTGCTGAAGAGCTATGCGGAAAAATTCCATGCTGGGCCGGGCTGGACTTTTCTTACAGGGAAAAAGGAGGACCTTGATCTCATTAGCAGGAAACTGGGATTATAGTCACCGCCCAACCAGACCAAAGACGGACACACGCCTCACCTGCTGATTGGCAACGAAGCCGCTGGCCAGTGGATGCGCGATTCCGCCGGCGACAACCCCAAGTTCCTTGCCAACCTGATTGGCAACTTCATGGACAACTGGAAGAATGCCGCTAATGCACCGCCGAATGCAACCCCGAAAAAGAGCTACGCTGAAGCAGTGCCGCTCCATTTGGATATCGGGGGCTATCTTTTCAGTAAGCAATGTGCAGCCTGCCACACCATCGGAATGGGGGACAAGATCGGGCCTGATCTACTCGGAGTGACTTTGACTCGCGATCATGACTGGCTCATTCGCTACATCCGCGAACCGCAAAGAATGTTGGCCGAAAAGGACCCCATTGCCACTGCCTTGTTTGAGAAATACAAGCAGGTGCGCATGCCCAAGCTGCCCGTCGGCAATGAGGACATGGCCGCTCTGATGAAGTTTCTCGAATCTCAGGACCGGAAAATGACTGCTGGCGGAGTAGTGGGTGCCGTCTCCAAAACGCAGCCTGTAAAAGAACCAGAGAGGACTTCCAGGCAATAAATCCAGGCTGGAAGAATTCGCGTCGACTCGCCTGGTCGGGCCAGAGCTCATGACTATGCAAGGGCTCTGGCCCATCACTGAATCCTATGTCGTCATATTGGCTTGATTTTAAATTCGATTTTACGCTTCACGCTCCCATATTGCTGCCTTACATAGCAGCGATTGAGGCTTGCGAGCCGGCCGCGTCATTGCAGGCTGTTCCACCACAATGGCGCGAAAAGTCCGTTGAAGAAATGGAAGCTAGCCTGCGCCAGACGATGACCCCACATAAAGACCCAATCGAAAATGAAATCCGCATCCGAAAGCTTGCCTTGGTTCTTGCCAATGCCGGACAGGCGCACAAGTGGGTAAAGCAGCGCTTCATATCTGGAAGTGTTCCAATGTGCCTCGAAGACATACTCAACGTCCATCGGATCGCAACTGAGGAAGCCGGCATTCGCTCTGATACTGCCGGTGTGATGAGGAAGCGAGGGCGCCAGGTGATCACAGGGTCGGAGGACGTTGGATTTCACCGGGGGGCGCCTGCCTCCATGGTACCCATGCTGATGGCGCGGTACGTTCGGTTCATCAACGAGAAAGAATGGGAGGGTCTGCCTCCGATTGCCCATGCATTACTGGCCCACTTCTTTATCGCTACAATCCATCCCTTTGAAGATGGTAACGGGCGCGTTGCCCGGCTGCTTTCAGCAGGCATTCTTTTTCAACGTGGCTATCAGGGCCACGGGTTGTATGCTTTCTCACGCTATTTCTACGAAAACGAAGAGGAATACCACAGAACCCTTTTCAATGCTTCACAGGACCCATGCCCCGATCTCACGGATTTTTTTACTTTCGGTATGAAAGGGTTCTTGTTGGAGCTTCAGGATCAGCAATTTTATGAAGATAAAACTGAAACGCGCCGTGGAGCGGGAGGCCTTCCCGCCGAGATGGCGTAGGAAAAGGACCTGCGCAAATTACACACGCGCTCTCTCTTGATTCCTCCCTGCCTCCGTGATGGGTTTTGCTTCCCCTCACGGATGCCCCACCACCACAATCGACTCCGGCCCGCCACCGGTTGGCGACGTGGAGATCAACGCGGTATTCGCATTGGCCGCGGTAATGTTCGCGTTCAACACTGCCACGGTGTTCGATCCATTGTTTGCCACGTAAAGGAATCTGCCCAAAGGATCCACGGCGAGATCAATGGGACCTGTGGCAACAGGGACGGTCAGGGTTGTTGTGCCAATAGCGCCGGTCGCGTCAACGGTGTTCACCGTGAGATTGTTTGACGCGGTGTTCGCTATGTAAAACAACGGCGTAGTGGCATTCAGCGGCGTATTGAAGGCAATGGCGCTGGGATTCGCCGGCGACGATCCTACCGGCGTCACAACAATGGGTGAAAGTGAGCCGCTGCTGGTGTTGATATTGAAGGTGCGCAGATTATTGGTGCTGCCTGCGTCGGTGGCCATCAGCACTTCAAATGTTGGGACAGCTTTTACCGCCAGCATGGTGGTGGTTCCGGAATCAAAACCGGCAAGCCCCAGTCTCGCGAGCGTACCGGTGGGTCCGATCGAGAACGCGTCAATGCCTCCGCCGGCTGTTGTCACATAAACGAATTGGCCGCTTTGGTCGATAGTGATACTGCGCGCCGTGGCATCGGTAGGCGTGGTGGAGATAGCGGTCAGGCATCCTGTGGTTGCATTAATGGCGAAGCCGCTCACGCTTCCAATCTGGTTGACCGTGTAAAGAAGCGTGCCCGCCGGATTAATGGCAATCTTCAATGGCTGCACGTCGGTAGTGGCAACGGCTGGACAGGTCAGCGGCGTAATGACTCCGCTGGCAGCGCTGATCAGGAATTCGCTCACCTGGTTATTCTGGAATTGCGTAACGTAAAGGAATTGCTTGTTCGGCGTGGCCGCGATTCCAAACGGCTGGCCGGGCACGGCAAAGGGAGATCCGGGAATGGGCGTAAGCGCTCCGGTACCGTCATTGGCAAAGCCGGAAATACTATTTCCCGCGGCATTTGCCGTATAGACAAATGCGTTGCCGGGAGTTGGAGTTGGAGTGGATCCGCCTGCTGTGAGTTTGCCGTCGGAACATCCGGTGATCAGGAAAATAAAGCCGAGAAAGATTGCGGCGCGAAGGAAGCTCATCAACGTTCTTTTCATGGCACTTCTCCATGGCAGGCGAGTAGCCCTGCATCAACCACGGTAACGCCCTGCGTTCTTGCTCATCATAGCGCAAGCCAGCGAGACGCTACCTTCATTTCAAGGAGTAGGAAGCTGCAAAGGAACTGTGTGTTGCAATCAGTATTGAATTGTGTCACGACCACGCAGCGTCGTAGTGGCACAATTGCCAGTTGCAAATTGTCGGCGCGTTGCCTCATTCTCCGCGCAACGCTTCCACGGGATCGACCGTGGCTGCGCGGCGTGAAGGCAGATAGCTCGCCAATAGCGCCGTTGCCACCAGCCCAATCGATACCGCGCTATAGGTCGGCAGATCGATAGGCTTGACGCCGAAGAGCAAAGTAGAAAGGAAGCGCATGCAGAGCACCGCTGCCACCAGCCCAAAGGCCACGCCGATCCCGCTCAGCAGCAGCCCATGGCGGACGAACATTCCAGTAAGCTCCTGCCGTTGCGCGCCCAGCGCCATGCGAATGCCGATTTCGCGCGTGCGTTGCGATACCGAATACGCAATCACGCCATAAATGCCGACAGTGCCAAGCAGAAGCGCCATGACTCCGGCCACGCCCAGCATCAGCAGCGTGAATGAGGTTCGCGCCATTGAGCTGCGATAGAAATAATCCACCGTGTGTACTTCAGCCAGCGGCAAGTTCGGATCGACTGACCACACGGCCTGCCGCACTTCTTTCATCAGGCTTTCCGTTCCGGCGCGCGGCGTGCGTAGAACAAAGGAAAGCTCGCGGTGGGCGGTGATTCCATCGCCTTCAAAGTTGCGCATCATCAGTGGCCAATAGGCCACGCTTGAAGGTTCCTGGTTCACGCCATCATCGTAAACGTTGGCTACCACGCCGATGACCTCGCGCCAGTCGTCGGTCGTCCCCACGCGAATCCGCTTACCCAGCGCCAAAGCCGGGTCATGCCACAATTCGCGGGCCGTGTTTTCTGAAATCAGCGCGACTGGAGTTAAGTTGTACAGTTCAGACCATGTCAGGTCGCGTCCAGCTATCAGTGGCGTGCCCATGGTCTTAAGAAAGCCGGGTGAAATCCATTTGAACCTGCGCATTGCCGCAAGCTCTCCAGGCCTGTAAGTATGATCTTCGGCAAATACAGGATCGAAGCTCCCATTTCTGTCCATCGGGATGCTGCTTGATAGCGCCACCGACGAGATGCCCGGAACGGCTTCCACCTTGCGCAGAATCTCTTCAAACTTGCGCGGCACGTTCTGGTCCTCTGCCACCTCAGTCTTGGGAAAAGTAATCCAGAACGTCTGGATTTCTTCTGGCGTGCTGAAGCCGGGTTGCACTCGCGTAAGAGCAATAAAAGTGCGGGTCATCAGCCCGGAGCAGATCAGCAGCAACAAAGCCAGAGCTACCTGGACCACTACCAATACATTACGCGCGCGATGTTGCTCACGGCTCTGGCTCATGCCACGTGCGCCTTCGCGCAGTCCGGCGGAAAGGCGCGCACCGGCATACTTGAAAATTGGTATGCTGCCAAAGAGCAGGCTCGCCAGGATCGCCAGCCCCAGGGTGAAGAGGAGTACCGTTCCATCAATGCCAATTTCGTTTACACGCGGCAGGCCCTTGGGAGCCATTGCCACCAGCACACGCAACGCGGCATAAGCCATCCCCAGTCCCAGCAGGCTGCCAAGCAATCCCAGGACAACGCTTTCAAACAGCAGCTCCGATGCAATGCGTCTCCAGCCAGCGCCCAGCGCCGCCCGGATGGACAATTCCTGGCGACGGCCTTCCACCCGCACCAGCACCAGGTTGGCAACGTTAGCGCAAGCAATTAACAAAACCATCCCAATCGCTGCCATCAGGATCCAGAGCATTTTGCCTACATCGCCCACCACACGGTTTTTCAAGGGGGTAATGTTGGGGCCGATACGCGCGTCCTGAAATAACTTCAGGCTAAAGCCCGGCGGCGCAGGAAAGCTCGACAGCACNATGGGAAGCATGCGGGCCACATCCTGAGAGGCCCGTTCGATAGTCACACCCGGCTTAAGCCGCGCCACTGTGAAGTAACTGAAATTTCCCAGGAATGTCTTGGCGCGATCAAACTGGAAGGGAATCAGCAGTGAGGGGTCATCCTGATCGAGAAAATGAAACTCTCTGGGCATTACGCCGATCACCTGCGTCGGCTTGCCATCCACCTTGATCGTTTGTCCTACGATTGCACGATCCCCGCCGAACTTGTGTTGCCAGTAGCCGTACATCAGCATTGCGGTCTGCGGGCTGATGGGCAGGTCATCCTGGCGTGAAAAGCTGCGCCCCAGAATGGGAGCCACGCCCAGGATCGAAGTCATGCCGTCAGTAACACGCTGCGCGCGTACCTGCTCCGGTTCGCCCACGCCGGTGATGCTCACCGAATCCGCGGTCATCATCGCAACGTCCTGAAAGGTCTGGTTCTGGTCGCGATAGATAAAGTAATTGGAAGGTGCGCCCGGGAAATTTGCTTTGGCGTTGATCCCTGGCGCCACATGGGTAATCACCACCAGTTGCTCAGAATGCGGATACGGCAGCGGCTTCAGCAGAATGCTCTCAAGCACACTGAACACAACCGTGTTTGCGCCTACGCCGGCTGCCAGAGTAATCAGCGTTACGGCCGTAAACATGGGCGTGCGGACCAACCGGCGCAGCACTTGCCTGAGTTGCGAGCTGAAATTTCCCATTCTGAACTGCTCCTTCCGCCGCCCTGGGCGTTCAAGGCAGACACACACATATTGACGGTCCTTACGGCGCTTATATTAATACGTAAGCGGGAGAAAAAAGTTTGCAGGAAATACGGCTGATCTGAAGAGATCTCGCGGAGGTGCGATGCTGGTTTACTTTATTTTTCGTGGAGCAGGAGCGCCCCGCAGAAGCCCTTCGGTGCTGAGGTCTTCGTCGATCTCCGGCCAGTGGATGCTGTAGCCGCCGCCTACTGTTTCGCGCACCACGCTGATTATACCGGTCGCACAGTGGCCGCAGCCCGTTTCTTTCTTGCACCTCGCCAGTAAAGAATCAGGCCGGTACCGACGAATGCCACGGTTGAGCCGACAAGTTTTGCTTCATAGATGACTTTGTTCTCGCCTCCGGGCGGAATGGCTGCCAGAATCATTGACCCCAGCGTTATCAAAAATGCAAGCGATCCCGCAATCCACATTCCCGTTCTTCCGCCCGGGACCAACACGGCTTGCCCATCGGCGCGGTCAGGCCGATGCGCCAGCTTGATTCCTGCGGCATACATATAAAGGAAGGGGATGAAATACAGAATCACCGACATTGAAACCAGAAATTGGTACGCGCCAATCACCGAGGCATTGATCTGTGAAAGCACCAGGATCGCCGCCGAGATCACGGCTTGGATCAGGATGGAAATATATGGCGTCTTCCATTTGGGATGGATCTTGCCGAAGTACGCTGGCAGGTAATGATCGATGCCGGCGACAAATGGGATGCGCGCGACGCCAGCCACGGTCGCTCCCACGCCTCCGGCATTGCCGACGGTCACCAGCAAAGCCGCCAGCATTCCGAACCAGGCAATCCCCAGTGCGGCCGAGCCAAAGCTGATGCCGCCGAAGACTCCGTTGCGGGGATCAATCTGCTCCGCTGGCAAAAGCCACAGCAGCGCCATGGTGCCCAGCACGTAAATCACGGCAATTAGTCCAGTGGAAGCATAAATAGCGCGCGGGAAAGTCTTGCGCGGATCGCGCACCTCTTCACTCATGGCGCAGACCAGTTCCATGCCGGTGAAAGCAAACGCAATGCTCGACCAGAAATTCAGCTTGTCGATGTCCGGCGGCCATTCCGGCCAGAGCCGCGGCCAGGAAAAATGGGTTGCGCCTCCACGATGCATCGCCAGATATGTTCCAATGCCCACCAGCATCACCAGCGGAACGTAGGTGGAAATGCCGCCCGCATTCTGGAGCCACTTGCCGATATCGAGCCCGACAATATTTAAGAGCACCGCAATGGCCAGCAGTCCTAAGGACGCCCAGAGCAAATATTTTGGACTTCCTGCCAGCCACGCATACTTCGGCCCACCGATATACACCGACATGGCCATGCTGGCGGTCAGCAGTCCGGGAAAATAAAAGAACGTATAAATCCAGTACGCCCATCCCGCCACAAAGCCGTGGAAGTCGCCAAACGCTTCTTTGCTCCATACATACAGCCCGCCTTCCGCGGGATAGCGCGTGGAAAGCTCAATGATGATCAGCGCCGTCGGCAAAAAGAAGAACACGGCGGCCAGCACCCACAAGCTGATGGACGAAGTGCCGTTGTGCGCGGCGGCGGCAATCCAGCGCGGGCCCAGCACGGCGGCAATGTTGAAGAGCAGCACGTCCCAGAAGCCCATGGCGCGGCGCAACTGTGATTTTGGAGCAGTTTCCTCAGCCATTCATTCCTTCCAGGATCTTTGGCGTGGATGCAGCGAGCGCCATCATTCTATCCTGAGGGGCAACCGCCGGCAGAATCGGCGGATAGCTCACCACTGATCAACACTGATAACACTGATCTGCATTGGGCAGAAGCAAGAAAAAAGGCCGCGTGAGACGTGCGGCCCAGGAGGAATTGAGAAGATGTGATGTAAGAACTGTCAGACGGGAGTTTTATTCCCTCTAAGTTTTCCAGATGGCTGCTATCTGCGATCATCAGCGCAAATCTGCGGCAAAGGTTTTTCCTGGTCTGCCGCGAAGGGCTTACCGCGCTCGATTCGCAATCACGTGGTAGTTGCGCATGCTGAGCAGGCCTTCCCATCCGCCGACGGCGAAGGGCAGAATGCGCTCCAGTTTGTGGTGCTCCGTTTTGTGCGCCCAGTACATCAATCCCGCCAGCAGGCCGAAGCTGCCGGCGTTGTAAACGGCAGCGCCCATGCGGCTCTGAACAAACGGACGCGCAATGGGATTCATTTCATTGAAGCCGGGATACGCCAGCCCTTTTTGCGTGGAGAGCGCGTCAGCAGTGAGCGACGCGCCCAGAGTGGCGAAGCCCAAGGTGTTGCGTGCGTCAAAGAAGGTGTGTGTGTGCGGCGGAGTTTTCAGCTTGACGAACGCGGCGGGCGGCGGTGCGACCAGAGCGGTGGCCGGAGCTGGTTCGACAACAGCGGGCGCGACGGCTAAAGGAACACCAGGTTTTATTTCAGCTGGCGCGGGCGACACGCTGAAGGCAATGGTTGTGTTTGGTGTTGAAGCCGCGTTTGCAGCGGATGCAGAAGCAGGTGCAGGCGCGGCGGAAGCCGACGTCGATGTTGACTCAGACGCGGGCGGGCGACGTCCATCTTCGCCCAGGGCAAAGGCCGACGATCCTAAAAACACAAATAGCATGGCGGCAACGGCAATTCTCACCGCTCTTCTCCCAACGCGAACGCAAAATGAGTGTTCGACCATTGAATAACTCTTGAATGTGGGTTTCGACTGGCAATTCTTGCTACAAATGGTGCGAGTGGAAATAGGGCCTGCTACCGAGATCAGAGGATTAAGGGCCTTACCTGAGTGTGGCTGGAAGCGCAAAGTCGGAAGGGTTTTACTGCGGATTAACGCGGATACACGGATCAGAACCTGAATGATCGCGCGTGATCAGGCAATCCAATATTGGGTAACAGCTATGAGCGGCACGCAATAAGCGAATGTTTGCCACAGCCGGTGCGGGGTTGAGTCGGGTGGCCCGCACCGGTGTGGACTTTCCCAACACTCGCTACTCTTCGAGTGTGGAGAGATCGCCGACGTCTCGCCCCAGTTCCTGCGCTTTTAACAGGCGGCGGATGATCTTGCCGCTGCGCGTCTTGGGCAACTTATCGGGAAAAGCAATTTCAGCCGGCACGGCGATTGCGCCGAGCACGTGCCGCACATGCTCTTTCAATTTCTGTTCCAGCTCCGGCGAACCGGTGTGGCCGATGCGCAGGATCACGAAGGCCTTGATGTTCTCGCCCTTGATTTCATCGGGGCGCCCGATGACGGCCGCTTCAGCAACGGCAGGATGGCTGACCAGCGCGCCTTCAACATCGGCGGTGCCAATGCGATGGCCGGCGACGTTCAGCACATCGTCAGCGCGGCCGACCACGGTGAAGTAGCCGTCCTGATCGCACACAGCGACATCGCCCGTGGTGTAACAGTTGGGAACCTTGCCCCAATCCTGCGAGTAACGCGTCGGATCGCCATAAACCGTGCGGAACATATGCGGAAATGGCTTGCGGATTACCAGCAGTCCCCCTTTGTTCGGCGGCATCTTGTTGCCTTGCTGGTCCACGACTTCGGCCACTACGCCGGGAAGCGCCTTGCCAGCTTTTGCCGGACGCGCTGCCATGATCGGCAGAGTGCCAAGGCACGGGCCGCCGGTTTCAGTCTGCCACCAGTTGTCGGCGACGAAGGCCGTAGTGCCATTGCCGCAGAGCACGCGATATGCCCACTGCAACGCTTCAGGATTCAGCGGCTCACCAGCACAGGTGAAAAGACGCAGGCTGCGGAGGTCGGATTTTTTCGGCAGCTCGTCGCCGTGGCGCATGAACATGCGGACTGCCGTCGGCGCGGTGAACGCTACAGAGACGCGATATTTTTCCACCAGCTCCCACGCTATCCCAGGATTGGGATAGTCAATTGCGCCTTCGCGGAACAACGTGGTCACGCCCGCGAGCAGCGGCGCATAGACAATATAAGAATGTCCCACCACCCAGCCGATATCGGACGTGCAGAAATAAACGTCGTCATCGCGGATATCCCAGAAGCGTGTCATGTGGTAGTGAATGCCAACGGCGTAACCGCCATGCACGTGAACAACGCCCTTGGGCTTGCCGGTGGTCCCGCTGGTATAGAGGATGTAAAGCGGGTCTTCAGCGTCCATCACCTCGGCCAGGCATTCGGCTTTCTGCGCCTGCACCAGTTCGTTGAAATCCACTTCGCGCTCCGTGAGTTCGATCAGCGGCCTGGCGCGGCGGAGCACCACAACTTTTTCCACCAGCTCCAGCCCGGCAATCGACTCTTGCACAATGGCGCGCAACGGCACCATCTTCCCGCGGCGATACGTTACATCCGCTGTAAGAATCACGCGCGCCTGGGCGTCTTCAATGCGGCTGCGCAGCGCTCCCACGCTAAAGCCTGCATACACCACGGAGTGCACAGCGCCAATGCGCGCACACGCCAGCATGGAAACCACGCCTTCAAGGCACAGCGGCATATAAACAATGACGCGGTCACCCTTCTTCACGCCCAGCGACTTCAGCGCATTCGCCGTGCGGCCCACCTGGTCCAGCAACTGGCCGTAGGTGACCTGGCGTTCGGTGCCGTCCTCACCAACCCATATATACGCAACTTTATTTTTGCGGCCGGATTTTACCTGGCGATCAAGGCAGTTATGCGTGATGTTGAATTTGCCGCCCTGAAACCACTCAAACGTCGGATACTTCCAGTCAAAAACTTTCGTCCACGGACGGAACCATTCCAGCTCACTCGCGGCGGCGGCCCAGAACGCTTCAGGATCTTCCACCGATCGCTTGTATTCCGCGGCGTAATCTTTCAGGCGCGCATTTTCCACCAGAGATTTTGGCGGCAGAAGTTCGTTGTCGGCGTGTAAGAGCTGCTCTATCCCGGCTTCAGAGTGGGCGACCGTTGACATTGATCCTCCTCAGGCGATGTGGCCAATCCGGCCAGACATGCCGGCCTTCTCAGGTGCTGGCCTTCAGCCGAAAAAGGCGAAATGGTAGTCAACCATCCCGCCCAGGTGGCGACGCAGCCAATTGTACGCCGTCAGGCAGCTTTGAGATGACAATCATAGAATTGCGCTTGCCGACGTGATGTGACAGGGATCACACTTAGATAACGATGGAGATTGGGTGATCGGGAATCACCCACATTGAAAAACCTTACCACGGATAAACACGGATAACACGGATCAGATTGAGTGAGCTTATCCGCGATCATCCGCGTGAATCCGCGGTAAAAATTCCTGATCAGTGTCATCACTGCAAATCAGTGGTAAAAAGTTTTGATCCGCGCAAACCCCCACGTTAGCAACTCTTGATCCGTGTTATCTGTGTTTATCCGTGGTAAGGTTTTCCTGCTACTCAAACTGCCTTTTGAACTCAGCCATCTGCTGCTTCAGTTCGGCCACTTCGCTGCGCAGCGTCGCCATCTGTTCTTCCAGTTGAATCAGGCGCTCGGCTTCGGCTGAGCCAGAGCTTGAAGCCGCCTCTGCCGGTGGTTCCCATGCTTCCACGTCGCCGGAGAGCAAATGTGCATAGCGGATTTCTTTTGTTCCCGGACGGCGGCCCAGCGCCTTGGCCAGCGGAGGCTCGCGCCGCATGAGTTGTTGCAGCCCGCTCAGCACTTCATCCAGGTCTTCAAAACGATGCATGCGCTCCGTGCGTCCGCGCAGTTCGCCGGGAGTCTGCGGGCCGCGCAGCAGCAGCACGCACAGAATGGCGGTTTCAGGCCGGGTAAAGTTAAAGACCTCCTGCAGCCGATGCTCATACTTGGTCACGCGCCCGTCTGCGCCGCCGGCTGGACCGGCCAGGCGCTTGTCGCTCAGGTTGCGCAGCGCCAGCCGCACCGTCTCTTCGTCAAAGTTCGTCACCGGCTCGCGNTTGTTCTTC
>C688J18823_10000224_pt1 | contig 32239 bp, 24 predicted proteins | sample HopSoiMetagenom1_FD_18823 | JGI IMG/M metagenome (IMG submission 18823) | reverse complement strand
GGTCGTCGACGTACCCGCGGGCGGACTTGCCGAGGTGATCCTGCCGGTGCCCGCCGAAAACCGCGGCTGGATGCCGATCGGCCGCGTGATGCTCGAGACGCGCTTTCCCCTGGGCATCTTCCGCGCGTGGAGCTACGTCGAGCCGAATCTGCGCTGCCTCGTCTATCCGAAGCCCGAACGTTCGGCGCTGCCCGCGCCCTCGGCCGAGGCCGCGCGCGGCGCAATGCGCTCGCCGATGCCGGGCAACGACGATTATTCCGGCCTTCGCACCTACCAGCTCTCCGACTCGCCGCGCCATGTGGCGTGGAAAGCCGTGGCGCGCAGCGACGACATGCTGACCAAACAGTTCACCGGCGAAGCGGCCGCGGAGCTCATGCTCGACTGGAACCGGCTGCCGCCGACGATGGGCGTCGAGCAGCGGCTCTCGCGCCTCGCCGGCTGGGTGCTCGCCGCCGATCGCGCCGGCATCAACTACGGCGTGCGGTTGCCGGGCAATGAAGTCGCCCCCGGGCGCGGCGAAGCGCACCATGCGGCGTGCCTGCAAGCGCTTGCGCTTTATGGAGTCGCGTGAAGAGCGTCCCGCATCCGCTGACGCCGGAGATGCGGCAACTGACGCTGAAGGACCTGGCATGGCTCACGGCTTCGTTCGTGGTCGTGATCGCGCCGCACGCGCCACGCGCGCCCTGGTGGCTGACGCTTCTCACGCTGTGCCTGTACGCGTGGCGCTTCTACTACACGCTGAATCGCGCGCCGCTGCCGTCGCGCTGGCTGGTCGTGGCGGTGGCGTTCGTCGGCATGTTCGGCGTCTGGCTCGAATACCGCAGCCTTTTTGGGCGGCAGCCGGGGATCATCCTCCTCGTGCTGTTCTCGGGCTTGAAGATGCTCGAGTCTCGTACGCACCGCGACGGCGCGGTGGCGGCCTTTCTCGGCTACTTCCTGATCATCACGAACTTCCTCTACACGCAAAGCATCCCGACGGCGCTCGTGATGTGCGTGGGCGTCTTCTCGATTACCGCGACGCTGGTCGGTTTCGCGGCGCCCAACCGGGCGCTGCGCCTGAATCTGCGCACGGCCGGCGTGCTCCTCGGCCACGCGGCGCCGGCGGCGCTGGTGCTCTTCGTGCTCTTCCCGCGCGTACAAGGCCCGCTGTGGGGCCTGCCGCAGGACGCCTATAGCGGCATGAGCGGGCTCTCCGAAACGATGGCGCCGGGCAACCTGTCGCAGCTCGCGCTCTCGGATGCGATCGCCTTTCGCGCCGCCTTCGAGGGCGAGCCGCCGCTGCCGCCGATGCGCTACTGGCGCGGGCCGGTGCTCTGGGATTTCGACGGCCGCACCTGGTCCTCCGGCATGAGCTACCTCGTGCGTTACGGCGAGCAGCCCATCGAAGGGCCGACCTATCGCTACTCGGTGGTGCTCGAGCCGCACAACCATCACTGGCTGTTCGCGCTGGAGACGGCGCAAAGCCTGCCCGAGCGGGCGCGCATGACCTTCGACCACCAGATCCTGTCGATCACGCCGGTGAGGAACCGCCTGCGCTACGACGTGACGTCGGTGATCGCGACCGGCCTCGCACCCGACGAGGAGCGCTCGACGCTCGCGCGCGCGTTGCGCCTGCCGCCGGGGTACAACAAGCGCGCCGTGGCGCTCGCGCAGGAGTGGCGCGCGAAGAGCGGCAGCGACGCCGAGGTGCTGCAGCGCGCGCTCGCCTTCCTGCGGCAGGGCAAGTTCACCTACACGCTCGAGCCGCCGCTCCTGGGCGCGGACTCCGTCGACGAATTCCTGTTCGACGCCAAGGCGGGGTTCTGCGAGCACTTCTCGTCGTCGTTCACTTTCCTGATGCGCGCCGCCGGGATCCCCGCGCGCGTGGTGACCGGCTACCAGGGCGGCGACTTGAACCCGATCGACGCCATCGTGACGGTGCGCCAGTCGGATGCGCACGCCTGGAGCGAAGTGTTCCTGCGCGGCCGCGGCTGGGTGCGCATCGATCCGACCGCGGCCGCGATGCCGCGCCGGGTCGAAGCCGGCCTTGCGCAGGCGCTACCGCAGGCGTCCTCGCTGCCGCTGATGATGCGACCGCAGATGGAATGGCTGCGCGGCGTGCGCTACCAGTGGGAAGCGATGGCGCACAAATGGAACGTGTGGGTGCTCGGCTACAACCCCGAACGACAGCGCGATCTCATGCTGTCCTTCGGCATGCGCGACGCCGACTGGCAGAAGCTCTCCGCGCTCCTCTTCGCGTTTCTGGGCGTGATGACCATCGCGCTCCTCGTCTGGTCGCTGCGCCGCCTGGCGCGGCCGGACCCGGTGCAGCGCGCGTGGAGCCTTTTCTGCCGCAAGCTCGCGCGCCAGGGCGTGGTGCGCGAGCCCCATGAAGGGCCGCGCGACTACTCGACGCGTGCCGCGCGCGCCCTGCCGGCGTTCCGGCGCTCCATCCTCCGCATCGCCTCCCTCTATATCGGCCTGCGGTACGGTGAAAATGCGAGCCGCCCGAGCACCGCACGCCTGCAGCGCCTGGTGCGCCAGCTGCGACTGACGTGAGGGCGCTCTTTTTCATCTTCGCGTGGGCCCTGGTCTTTCCGGTGTACGGCCAGCCTTACGGCGAGCGGCCCGAGGTGCAGGCGTTCATCACCGAGCTCGTGCAGCGGCACGGCTTCGCCGAAGGCGAGCTGCAGACGCTCTTCTCGAAGGTGAAGCCGGTGGACGGCGTCATGCAGCTGATGGTGCCGGCCGAGCGTCCGCCGTGGGAGCAGTACCGCGCCATGTTCCTGAACGATGCACGCATCGAGGGCGGCCTCGCCTTCTGGAAGGCGAACCGGCGCGTGCTGCGCCGCGCGGAGAAGCAGTACGGCGTGCCGGCGCAATACATCGTGGCGATCGTCGGTATCGAGACCTACTACGGCAAGAACATGGGCCGCTGGCGGGTGATCGATGCGCTCTCCACGCTCGCCTTCGATTACCCCGCGCGCGCCGCGTTCTTCCGCGGCGAGCTCGAACAATATCTGCTCCTCGCCCGCGAGAACAACCTCGACGTCTTCGCGCTGCGCGGATCCTACGCCGGCGCGATCGGCATCCCGCAGTTCATGCCCGGGAGCCTGCGCCGCTACGGCGTCGACTTCGACGGCGACGGCGCCATCGACCTGCGCCGCTCACCGGCCGATGCGATCGGCAGCGTCGGCAATTTCCTGAAGAGCCACGGCTGGCGCATGGGCGAGCCGGTGATCTACCGCGCCAAGGGCGTGAACGAGGAAGCGCTCAAGTACCTCGACGGCTCGGTGACGCCGAAGTATCCGCTGAAGGAGATCATCGGCGCCGGCGTCGAGCTCGAGCCCACGCCCGCGGCGCAGTCGGCCGACGCGCTCGCCGTGCTGCTCGCCTTAGGCGACGAACACCGCGTCGGCCTGCAGAATTTCTGGGTGATCACGCGATACAACCGCAGCGCCTTCTATGCCACCGCGGTCTCGGACCTGGCGGCCGCCCTCGCCGAGCGTCAGAGAGCCGGCAAGTAGCGCAGCGGGTCGACGGCGGCGGAGCCCTTGCGGATCTGGAAGTGCAGCTTGGGCCGGTCGGCGTCGGAGGAGCCGAGCTCCGCGATCTTCTGGCCGCGCGACACGGTCTGCTGCTCCTTCACCATGATGTCGCGGTTGTGCGCGTAGACCGTGATGAAGCCGTTGTCGTGCTTGATGACGACGAGTTTGCCGAGCCCCGGAATGCCGTTGCCCGTATACGTGACGCGGCCGGGAGCCGCCGCGAGCACGGGGTCGCCCAGCTTGCCGTCGATGTCGATGCCCTTCGAGCGCGGCTCGGCGAAGTTCGACAGAATCTTGCCCTTCTTCGGCCAGATGAACTCGGAGCTCACGTCTTTCACCGCCGGAGCCGGCACAGCCGCTACCGGCGGCGACGGCTTGGAAATGGGCGCCGGCGTCTCGAGCGCGCGGGATTCGACGCCGCGCGAAACGATCTTGCCCACCACCGGCGCGCCGGGGGCCGGCACGGCGGCGACGTCGGGCGGCTTCACCTTCAGCATCTGGCCGACGCGGATCTTGGTCGGATCGTCGAGGCTGTTCCATTGCGCGAGCTCGCGGTAATCCGCGCCATGCTCGAGCGCGATGCTGTAGAGCGTGTCGCCCTTCTTCACGAGGTAGCTGCCTTCCGGCGCCGCCGGTACTGGCGCGGGCGCGGCGGCGGCCGGCTTCGATGCCGCGACGGGGCTCCGGCCATCGACCACCGGCGCGGGGCCGTGCTGCGCGGCGCAGCCGGAGAGGAGCACGACCGCCAAGACCCGCCTCATGCTTTGCCCGCCTCCATCGGCACGAAGCGCACCGGATCGAGCTCCGACTCGAGATACGCGCGCCCGTTTCGCTCGATCAGCACGAGCCGCTGTCCGTTTTTGCCGTCGGACACCGGCAGGATCATTCTGCCACCGGGCGCGAGCTGGCGTAGGAGCGCCTCCGGAATGCGCGGCGCCGCGGCCGCGACGATGATCGAATGAAACGGCGCCGCCTGCTCGAGCCCCGCGTAACCGTCGCCGTGCGCGAGCCGCAGATTGGCGAGCCGCAGGCCGAGCAGGTTGCGCCGCGCGCGCTCGAGGAGCGCCTTGATGCGCTCGATGGAGTAGACCTCGGGGAAAATGCTGGCGAGCACGGCGGCCTGGTAGCCGCATCCGGTGCCGACCTCGAGCACCTTGCCTGCGGTTTTGCCCTCCAGAAGGAGCTCGATCATGCGCGCCACGACGTAAGGCTGCGAGATGGTCTGCGAGAAGCCGATCGGCAGCGCGGTGTCTTCGTAAGCGCGGCTCGCGAGCGCTTCCTCGACGAACGCGTGGCGCGGCACCGAGCCCAGGGCGCCGAGCACGCGCTCGTCGCGGATGCCTTTTGCGCGCAGACGCTCGACCATGCGCGCGCGCGTGCGCTGCGAGGTCATGCCGATGCCCGCCGAGGGATTCAGAGCGCCAGCCATTCCCGGGCGCGCGGCAGCTGGGCCGAGTGCGTGAGGTCCATGCGCAGCGGCGTCACCGAGACGCGCTGGTTCTCCACGGCGTGGAAGTCGGTGCCCGGGCCGGCGTCGGCCGCGCCGCCGGCCGGACCGATCCAGTACGCCGTCTCGCCGCGCGGGGTGGAGAGCTTGATCACCGGCTCGGCCTTATGACGCTTGCCCAGGCGCGTGACCTCGATGCCGCGCAAGCGCTCCGGCGCGATATCGGGCACATTCACGTTCAGCAGGACCGGCTCGCCGAACGGGGCGCGCGAGAGCCGCTCGGCCATCCTGAGCGCGACGTCGATGGCGGTCTCGAAGTGCTGGCCGGCCTTGCTGGTGAGCGACACGGCGATCGACGGGATGCCGAGCAGGTAGCCCTCCACTGCCGCGGCGACGGTACCGGAATAGATGGTGTCGTCGCCCATGTTGGCGCCGAGGTTGACGCCCGAGACGACCATGTCGGGCGTGAAATCGAGCAGTCCCGTGACGGCGATGTGCACGCAGTCGGTGGGCGTGCCGTTGATGGAGTAGTAGCCGTTCGGCGCGCGGCGCACGATGAGCGGCCGGTCGAGCGTGAGCGAGTTCGACGCGCCCGAGCGATCGCGCTCCGGCGCGACGACCGTCACCTCGCCCAGCCGCGAGAGCGCTTCGGCGAGCAGCGTGATGCCCGGGGCGAAGTAGCCGTCGTCGTTGGAAACGAGGATTTTCACGCGAACGATTCTACAGTCCGGAACGAATTGAACAGCCCGACACGCCGCGGTGTAAGGAACCTGAGGCTCGTGCGCTTCGCGCTCGCCATGGCCTTCTTCGTTTTCAAAGCCGCGCTCGGCGCCGGCCTCGAATACAACGTCGAGATCGACGCACCGAAGGAGCTGAAGGATCGGCTGCAGAAGGGCCTCAACCTCCTGCGCTGGCGGCTCGACCCCGAGATGAACGCCGAGCGGCTGAAGCGCCTGGTCGAGGAGGCGGTGCGCGAGTCGAAGGAGGCGGCGGCCACCGAGGGCTACTTCTCCGCCGCGGTGAGCTCGGAGGTCGACTCGTCCGGAAAGCCGTGGGTCGTGCGGCTGAAGATCGAGCCGGGCGAGCGCACGCGTGTCGAGCACGTGGAGATCCGTTTCCTGGGAGAGGCCGCGACCGACGGCGAATCGCGTCCGACGCGCGAGCGTGTGCAGGAAGGGTGGAGCCTGCGCCGCGGCCAGCCGTTTCGCCAGGAAGACTGGGCCGACGCCAAGCGGCGCGCGGTGCGCACGCTGTCCGGCTGGCGCTACGCCGCCGCCGACATTGCCGAGAGCGAGGCGGACATCGACCCGGAGGGCCACAAGGCATCGCTGCGCGTCGAGCTGGAGAGCGGCCCGCGGTTTCGCTTCGGCGAGCTGCGCATCAGCGGCACGCGGCGCTACTCCGACCAGATCGTCGCCAACCTTTCGCCGGTCCGGCCCGGCGACACTTACGACCGCGACAAGGTGACGCTCTATACGCGTCGCCTGCTCGAATCCGGCTATTTCGCGAGCGTACAGGCCGAGGTGGACTCGCAGCCGGCCGCCGCCGATGCCACGCCGCTTCGCGTAGCGGTGATCGAGGCCCCCAAGCATCACTTCGAATCCGGCATCGGCTACAACACCGACGTCGGTCCGAAGCTCGAGTCGCGCTACACGAACCAGGATGTCTTCTCCAGCGCCTGGCGTTTCGGCTCGCAGCTCAACCTCGACGAGAAGATCAAGAACCTGACGTTGAACCTCGACACGCCGCCGCGTCCCGGAGGCGTGTGGAACAGCTTCTTCACGCGCGCGAAGGAGCAGGACATCCAGAACGAGCTGACGCGGGAGATCGCGTTCGGTCATCTCTACAACATCGGCGCCCAGGCGGCGCCGACGAGCCTCATCACCTCGGTGCACTTCGACGAGAGCCACATCGTCGGCGGTCCGGCCGACAGCCGCTACGCCGTGTACTTCGGCGCGAAGAAGGCGTTCCGCAAGACCGACGAGCTGGTCTCGCCGCGCGAGGGCTACTACGCGACGGTGGAGCTCGGCGGCTCGCCCGAGCAGCTCTCTACGCGCTCGTTCGTGCGCGGCGTGGTGACCGGGTCGCTTTTCTTCCCCGCGCAGCGTAACGGCGATCTGCTCTTCCGCGGCCAGGCGGGCATCGTGACCTCGAGCTCGCGCGAAGGCATCCCGAGCACGTTCCTCTTCCGCACCGGCGGCGACCAGACCATCCGCGGCTACGCCTTCGAGAGCATCGGCGTCGAGCAGGACGGCGCCATCGTCGGCGGCCGGCGCCTGCTCCTCGGCAGCGCCGAATACACGCACTGGATCGGGGAGGGCTGGGGCGTGGCGGGATTCGTCGATTCCGGCAGCGCGTGGGATAGCGGGGCGAACACGAGGATCGCCACCGGCTACGGCGTCGGCCTTCGCGTGCGCACACCGATCGGGCCGATCCGGGCCGATCTTGCATACGGCGCGCTGAATAGCGACTGGCGCATCCACTTTTCCGTGGGGTACGGCTTCTGAGGGCACGGCCATTCCTCTGGGCGGGCGGCGTCGTGGCGGTGCTGCTCGTCGCGGCGGCGAGCTTCGTCGTCTGGGTCTTCGGCACCGAGCCCGGCCTGCAGTGGGCGCTCGGCCAGGCGATCGTGCGCATGGACGGCAAGCTCACCATCGAAGGCGCGCACGGCACACTGGCGAGCGTCGTGCAGATCGAGCGCTTGCGCTTCGACGCCGACGGCACGCTGGTCGAGGCGCACGGCATCGCCGGCCATGGCAGTCTCTCCAGCGCGCTGGCCGGCCGCCTGGTGATCGAGCCGCTGCACATCGCCTCCCTCGACATCACGCTTGGCCCGGATACCGGCAAGCCGCCTTCGACGCCGGTGCTGCCGTTTGGCATGCGCGTGGGCCAGCTGGATCTTGGCCGCCTCACGGTGCACCAGGAGAAAACGGATTACGTGGTACGAAACCTGCGCTTCGCGCACCTCGCGCTGAACGTGCCCTCGGGCATTTCAGCCGAAGGCAGCTTCGAGCTCGAACTCGATCGGGTGCCGATCGCCGCCACGCTCGCCCTCAGCGGCACCCTTGACGAGCTGAATGCCCATCTCAAGGGTACCGCGCGCGGCATTCCGGCCGACGTGCGCGCGATCCTAACGCCGCGCAAGGCGCAAAAGATCGCTTCGCTGGACGCGCACGCGGGGCCCGTGGACCTGGCAAGCCTGAACGCGCAATTGCCACACACCGCGCTCGAGGTGCAGGCCAAGGCCACCTCGACCGGAAAGGGCTTTGCCGGGACATTCGGCGCAAAGAATAAAAGCGCCGGCCCCATCGACCGCCAGCGCTTGCCGATCGCCAGCGTCGAGACGCGCTTCGCGACGGACCTCGAAACGGCGACGCTCGAAAACCTGCATATCACGCTGGCTGCCGGCGGCACGCTCGAAGGCCGCGGGCAAGCGAGCCGCGTGGGATTCGACGGCACGGTGAAGGCGACGCGCGTCAACCTGCGCGGCCTGCGCTCCGACCTGCGCGAGACGCAACTCTCCGGGCCGCTCCAGCTTGTGCTCGCCCGCGACGTGCAGACGGTGCGCGGCACGCTATCGCAGCCCGGAATGAGCGTGACGGCGGAGGCGGTGCGCAAGGGCAACGAGATCGACATCCGCAGCCTGCGCGCCGCGGCAGAAGGCGGCGAGGTGAGCGGCAGCGGCCGGCTGCGCCTCGGCGAGCCCCTCGCCTTCGAGGCGAAGCTCGCGCTCGCGCACTTCGATCCCGCCGCTTTCGGCGACTACCCGTCCGGCACGATCAGCGGCACGGTGGCCGGCAAAGGGGAGTACGGCAAGGAGATCCGCGCGGACCTCGAGTGGTCGCTCACCGACAGCAACCTCTACGAGCAGCCGTTTGCGACCCAGGGCAAGGCGCGCGTCGCCGGCAAGCGCGTGCTGCAGGCCGATGCCGACGCCCGGCTCGCGGATACTCGCGCCACCGTGCGCGGCAGCTTCGGCGCAGCGGGCGATCGCCTGTCGTGGACGCTCGATGCGCCGAGGATCGAGGACCACGTCGCAAGCATCAGCGGGCGGCTCAAGGCGAGCGGCAGCGTGGGCGGCACGCTCGAGCAGCCTTCGCTCGTGCTCGAGGCGCAGGCCGAGAATCTCGAGCTTCCGCACGGCCTGAAGGCCTCGCGGGCGAACGCGGAATTCGCCGGCACGGCGGCGCGGCACGCGGCGCAAGTGCTGCTGCGCATCGAAGGCACCGACGTGCAGGCACGCCTCGCCGGCAGTCTTTCGGGAAAGCAATGGACCGGCGAGATCCTCGCCCTCGAAGGCAACGGCAAGGTGCCATTCATCCTGCGCGCGCCGGCGCCGCTGAAGGCCTCCCCCGAGCGCGTGGAGCTCGGCTACGTCGCGGCGTCTATCGGCGATGGCCGCCTGCTCGTGAAGGAGCTGATGTGGTCGAAGGATCGCGTCTCGTCCACCGGCGAGTTCAGCGGCCTGCCGGCGCAGTGGCTCGTCACGGCGCTCGGCGAGAGCGAGCGCGTGCGCTCGACCCTGCTCCTCGACGGCCAGTGGCAGATCGCCGCGGCGCCGACGCTCGCCGGCAGCCTTAGCGTGCGGCGCGCGGCCGGCGACCTCACGCTCATCGAGCAGGGGGAGTTCGCCCTCGGCCTGCAGGGGCTATCGCTCGATGCGCGCTTCGCGGCGCCGGGGGTGGGCGTGCGGCTCGAGGTTGCTTCCAGCTACGGGAATGCCGCCGTCGCCGGGCAGGTCGGCCGCGATGCCGCCGCCGGCGCCTTGGGCCTGGGCGCCAACTCGCCGCTTTCCGCGCAGGGCCAGGTGGAGATCGCGCATGCGGCGATCGTGGCGCAACCGTTCCTGGCCGACACGCGCTTCGACGGTCGCATCGGCGCGGACCTCGAGGTCGCCGGCACGCTCGGTGCGCCGCTTTTCAACGGCACGCTGCGCGGCGACGCACTCGCCTTCGATTACCCGCCGCTCGGCATCTATCTCAAGAACGGGCAGTTCCGCGCGAAACTCGCGGGCGAATCGCTGGAGGTGCAAAGCCTCAGCATCCAGGCCGGAGAAGGCACCTTCACCGCCCGCGGCACGCTGCCGCTGCGCGTCGCGCAAGGCGGCGGCGCCAAGCTCGCGTGGCAGGCGCGCAACTTCTCGCTTCTCGAGCGGCCGGACATGCGCTTCGTCACGTCTGGGGAAGGCGAGGCCGGTTTCGACGGCAAGCGGCTCGCGTTCTCCGGCGAGCTGCGGGTCGATCGCGGCCACTTCGAGTACGACACGCAGCGCGTACCGAAGCTCGGCGATGATGTCGTGATTGCCGGGGAGAAGCGGCCGATCGCGCGCGAGCGTTCCTCGCTGCCGGTCGATCTGAACCTCGACCTCGACCTCGGCACGAACCTCACCATCTCTACCCATGGGCTCGAGGGCAAGCTCGGCGGTCGAGTGAACCTCACGACCGCGAAGGATGGCGAGCTTCGCGCGTATGGCCGGCTGCAGACCGTGAACGCCACCTTCTATGCCTATGGGCAGAAGCTGCAGGTCGATCCCGGCATCGTCATCTTCGATGGCCCGCTCGACAATCCCGCCTTGCAGATTACGGCGTGGCGTCGCAACCAGGCGGTCGAGGCCGGCGTGCAGATCAGCGGGACCGTGCGCGCGCCGCGCGTGCAGCTCGTGTCACAACCGACGGTTTCAGAGGGTGAGCGACTCTCGTGGCTGGTGCTGGGGCGAGCGCCCACTGATGCGACGAAGGCCGATCTTGGCCTCCTTCAGGCTGCCGCGGGCGCCCTCCTCGCGCGCGGCGACTCCATGCCGCTCGACCGGCGCATCGCTCGCAGCTTCGGCTTGGACGAGATCTCCTTCCGAGGCTCGGGCGAGGTGCAGGACCGCGTCCTTGCCGTCGGCAAGCGCTTCTCGGACAAGCTCTATTTGAGCTACGAGCAGGGCATCGGCACTGTCACCTCAAGCCTGGTGAAGCTCGACTACGCCCTCTCCAGGCGGTGGTCGGCGCGCATCGAAACGGGCACCTCCACCGGCGGCGGCATCTTCTACCGCTTCTCTTGGGACTAGTCCTCTTGGACTACGGCCGAAACCGGATGGGACATAGCCACAGAAGGGGTTTTGTCGCAGGATGCTGACCTGTGTAGGACGTCACCTACACGGACTGGATGAGCGGCCTTCACGAAGTTATCAGTGCCATCCGAGAGACCGACCCGAAGGCGGGGCCGGTCCACGGTAGCGCCAAACTGTGTGTAGTCGCCGTCTGATTCGCCAAGCAGTGAGCTGTACCGGAGGGCACGTTCTAGCGGGCGTGCCCTCTTTCTTTGTGCCCTAGCTCTGGAATGCATTGTGCCCGCGCGCCGGACGGCGCGGTATCGCCGCTCGCGGCGTCATATTGTCGCCGCCGAGCGATTTTTCGTTCGCTGTTCGTTTACAGCCGTCGACTGAAGGGCCCGCTCGCCACGAGGTCCAACGCCTTCATGTAGACCGGGGTCGGCGGCCGGCCCTGCCCCTGGATCCACTGCTCGATCTGCTGCGGGTCGACGCCCAGGTGTTGGGCGAGGCGCTCGAGGTTGCCGATGGTGCTGAGCGCGAGCACGAGGGTGCGTGTTACGGAGGTTTCCAGGGTCGGCTGCATCAGGTGCATGGACCATTAGATAGCCCTCGGCCCTCCCGCACAGTGACCGATTGCCCTCCCGGGAGCGGTCCAATTCCCCGGCCTGGGGGTACGCGCCTTGCTGCGTGATACCGGTGCACTACAAGATTGAAATGGGCGATGCCGCGAGCGTGCGTTACTGGTGCGAGAAACTGCGCGTGCCGGAAGACCAGCTGCGGCGCGCGGTCGACCAGGTCGGCCCGGATCCCGATAAGGTGCGCGAGCACTTAGTCGGCGGATTCACCAGCGCCGGCCCTACGTCTTAGCCGCGATCCAGATCCCGGCGCCGACGGCGCCGATGCCGAGCGCGAGCTCGACGCCGATCGGCTCGCCGATGACGGCCGCCGCCACGAGCGAGGCAGCGATGGGGTTCACCGTCATGGTGTTCGCCACTCGCGTAGGCGTGGTGCGCTCAAGTGCGAACACCCACAGGTAGAAGGCCGCGGCGCCGCCGAATAGCCCAAGGCAGGCGATCGCGATCCATTGCGGCGTGCCAAACGTGTTCGCCACGGTGTGGAACCCGCCGTTCACCCAGGCAATGCTGCAGGAAAGAAGAGCGCCGGCACCCATGCCCGTTGCCAGGAATCCCATCCTGCTCGAGCGCTGCATGAGCGGGCGCGACCAGACGTTGTAGAGCGCCATGCAAAGCGTCGCCGCCGCCATCACCAGGTCCCCGCGCCAAGCCTCGGGCGGCGCGCTGCGCAAGCCGGCGGAGAGCGCGAGCGCTACGCCTCCGACAGCAATCAGCACGCCGATGGTTTTGCGCCGGCTCAAGGCCTCGCGGCCGAGGATGGCCGCCACCAGCATGGTGGTCAGCGGCAGCATGGAAAGCGCGAGCGACCCGCGCGCGGCGGTGGTGTAGCTCATCGCGACGTTGTAGATGACGAAGAACACGCTGAAGAAAAGCGCGCCGAGCAGCACGACCCACAGCCAATCGCGGCCGCGCGGCCACTGGGCGCGCACATAGAGCGCAATGGCGATGATCGGCACGAAGGCGATGCCGAAACGAAACGCGGCGAGCGTCACCGGATCGCTCTGGTGGATGGTGTAACGGGTGAGCGCGGCGGCCGTGCCGCCCAATGCGCTCGAGAAGACCGCAGCGATGACGCCCGCATTCACGGGCGCCATGGTGCGCCCTTTAGGCGGCGCTGAGGGCCTTGTCGATGCCGGGCACGGTATCGAGTCCGGCGGCGGCGTAGAGGCGCTCCTGCGAGCGCAGCACGCGCTCGACGAGCTCGATCAGGCGCGGCGCGAGGAACGGCTTAACCAGGCAGGCGGAGCCGAGGCTTTCGGCGTGGCTGCGCAGCTCCGAGCGTCCGGTCATGAAGATGACGGGCACCCAGGGCATGGACGAGTCGGTGATCAGCGCCGAGACGAAGTCGAGCCCGCTCACGTACGGCATATGCGCGTCCACGATCATCAGGTCGGGTTTCTCGTTGCGCACCTGCTGGGCGGCGCGGCGCGCGCCGTCGGCGAGGACCACGCGGTAGCCCGCGTCCTCGAGCTGGAGCTTCAGGAGCTCGCGAATCTGCGCTTCGTCGTCGACGACGAGAATGGTGCGGCGGCGGGTGCGTTCTTTCATCGGTGCCTACCTCCTCGGGAGAAATTCTCTTCCGCGGGGCCTTACCGACGGCAGGGGTGGGCTAGTCCTGACGGACTAGCCTGTCAAAGCGACAAGTAGCTGAAGAGCGACGTACGATGCCGACTGTGCTGTAGGACATCACCGACAGCACCTTAGGAAGCGGCCAGCACGGTGTTAGCAGCGCCATCCGAGAGACCGACTACTGGAGCCGGTCCACGGTAGCGCCAAACAGGGTGTAGTCGCCGTCCGAATCGCCAAAGCGTTGGTCAGTACCGGAGGGCACATCTAGCGGATGTGCCCTCTTTTTTTTCAACCGCCCGCGCATTGTGCCGGCACGCCGGCGCCGCCGCTATCGCCGGCGCCGGGTTTGTGGTGTAGCTAACTCGCGGAAAAACGTCGTGGAGGTCTGTCGACGTCGCGCCGGGGCTACGCGACAGAAGAACTATGACTCAGCGCGTAGTGGTCTTGCGGATTTCCTTCTCGTCGGACCACTCGAGCAGGCCGTTGCGGATGTTCCACAGCTGCAGGTTGAACTTGTAGTACACGTCCTTCGTGTTCTTCACTTCCTTCACGATGGAGGTGATGTTGCCTTCCATGCGGTACTGGGCGCCGACCATCTGGCCCTTCTCCACCGCCGCTTCCTTCGCGTAGTACTCCGACTGCTGGCGCTTGACCTCGTCGATCTGCTGCGTCATGCCGGGGGCGTCGACGGCGAAGCGCACCCGGCCGCCCTTCTGCAGCTCGGCGCGGATCGAGTCGGTGATGGAGCGCGTATCGATGTACTCGCTGGTCTTGTTCTTCACTTCCTGCACCGTGACGATGGGCAGGTTGCCGCTCGCGATCACCGACGCCTGCTGCATGGAGCGCGCCATGGTTTCCGCGATCAGCTGCAGGTCGGTGGAGCCGAACTGGTTGGTGACCGTCTCGACGCCGCGCGCGTCACCGTAGGCGGTCTTTTCCTTGGCACAACCGGCCGCGATCAGCGCCACCGCGACCAGGACGAGGAGGTTTTTCATGGCGCTATTCCTGGCTCATCAGGATCAGCCGGAAGTCGACCGCCTTGGCGTTGGGCGCGACCGTGCTGACCATCATGTTGGAGTTGTTGTAGAGCATGAGCGGCTTCCACGATTCCTCTTCCGACGCGCGCATGCCTTCGCGGTCCATCCAGCGGAACTTGTACGCGATGCGCTTCACGCTGGAGGAGTCGTTGTTGAGGTTGGCGTCGATCTTAAGGAGCTCGCCCGCTTTCGTGCAGCGGATCTCGGTCGGCTGGATGGTGGTGCGGTGGCCTTCCATCGCCGTCTTCGCCTTCACCAGATCGTCCATCGAACCGACCTTCTGGTCGCCGATCGGGCAACCGAAGGCGTAACCGGGCTGCTCGAAGCCCTTTTTCGTCGCGCAGCCGGCGATGAGCATCGTCCCGGCAAGCGCCGCCAAAATCAGTCTGGTCTTCATCAGAATCTCCCTTTGGGCGCGTTTACGTAAAGGCGCCCTGACAGTAGTCGAAAGTCTATCACCGCATAGCGACCCGCAATCTCCACGCGCGCGGTCTGCTCGCCGGTATGGGTCTGCACCGAGACTTCGTGCACGCCCGGCGGCAGCCGGACGCGCGCGATGGAAACCTCTCCGGGCAGCGTGCGCCACGTGCGGTCGTCAGCGGACTGAAGGAATGACGTCAGCGCGAACGCGCCGATGGCCGCCGCGGCGCCCGCCTCCTTGGCGGAATTGCGCTGCGCCTGGTACTGCAGCATGGCCGCAGCCGTGGCGCGCACGGTGGCCCGCAACATGATGCCGCGCATGTCGTCCTGCAGGCTGCGGCGCGCCATGAGATCGATGCTGGTAATCCGGGTGAGCGGCAGGCGTTGCGCGCCGCCCACCGTGAGCGCCATCGCCGTGTCGTCGAACGGCCCGGGCACGAGCAGCGGAAACGAGAACGGGATGATGATCAGCCTCTCGTTCACCGGCACCGGCAGGCGGAACTGCTGCGCGCGCAGCGCCGGCGCGGTGCCGGCCGAGACGATGAAGAGCACTTCCGTCATGCCGTCGCTCGGCGCGCGCACGCGGTTGTCGAGGCCGCGCAGCGCCTCCTCCAGCGCGGGCTTGCCGGGCTGCAGCTCATTCGCGAGGCGATAGCCCGGGGCCGCCAGGCTCGCCTCGTCGAGCGCCTCGTAGACGAAGCCGGCGAGGTAATGCGAGAGCGCGCTCTGGTAGCCGTTCCGGAGCGCGTTCACTTCCGGATTGTCGATGGTCTCGACCGGATAGCCGTTCAGCTCCTTGAAGCTCGACTTCGCGCCGCGCTTCCTCGCCTCGGCCTCGACTTCGGCGAGCTGCTTCTCGCGCGCGAGCGCGATCTGCGCCTCGAGCTCGTGCGTCTGCTTGATGGCGATGCGCGCGTCCTCGAAGCGCCCCATGGCGAGATAGTTGAGCGCCATGTAGGTGGTGAGCATCACCTTCTCGTAGTCGTGCGGCTCGTAGGCGCGCAGCTTGTCGCTCACCACGTAGCTCGAGGCGCTGCGCACGAGATCGGCCGCCGACTGCCTGAGCTCGATGCGCTGCTGCGCCGCCGTCCATGCCTTCTGGCTCTCGTCGTAGCGCGCGCGCATGCGCTCGAGCATGCCGAGCTCGAAGTAATAAAGGAGGTCCTTGTTGTCCTTGTTGTTCGCCTCGAGGCGCGTGACGGCGCTATCGAGATTGCCGCTCGCCGCCTGGTTTAGCGTCGCGACGAGCTCGCCGTCGTAGTTGCGCGTGGCGGCGCAGCCGGCGACAAGACCCGAGACGACGGCCACTGCGGCGCAGCGCCAGTACCGCATACTCCCCCTTTATTGGTACGGCGATCTTACGCCGACGGGCGAGCGCGCCGCCGAGCGAGAATTTTGTAATTTTTTCTAGTTTGCGCTGGCCGCGAGGTTCACGTAGCGGTGCGCGGGCGGCGGATTTTCCTTCGCCGCGAGATACACGGGCTCGAGCTTCGCGCCGAGCTCCTTCAATTTCGCCGAACGGTTCTCCGGCGAAGGGTGCGTGGAGAGGAATTCCGCCGGCCCCTTGCCAAGCTTCGCCATCTTGTCCCAGAGCGTGACCGCCGCCTTCGGGTCGTAGCCGGCGCGCGCGGCGAGCTGCGTGCCGACGGCATCCGCTTCACTCTCGCCTTCGCGGCTGTTCGGCAGCGTCACCGCGACCTGCGCCGCCATGTCCATCGCCTGCCCGCCGAGGCTGCCGACGCCCGCAGCCGCGCCCAGCAGCGACACGCCGAGGCTCGTGGAGCGCGCGATCGACATGCGCTCGCGCGTGTGATCGAGGAGCGCGTGGCTGATCTCGTGGCCCATCACCTGGGCAAGCTCGTCGTCGGTGATCTTCAGCTGCTCGAACATGCCGGTGTAGATCGCCATCTTGCCGCCCGCCATGCAGAAGGCATTCACGGTCTTCGGGTCGCTGATCACCTGCACTTCCCACTTCCAGCCCGCCGAGTCGGGACGAAACTTGATCGCTTGGGCGATCAGCCGGTCGGTGATCTCCTGGACCTTCTTGAGGCGCGGGCTTTCGGCAGGGCCGGCGCTGCGATCGATCTGCTTCTTCTTGTCGAGGTCCGCCATCATCTGGCGGTAAGCCTGCGCCGAGCCGCTGATCGCCTCGGACTCCGAGACCAGGCCAATCAGCTGCGAACGTCCGGTGATCGGGTTAGTGGAGCAGGCACTTACCCCCGCCGTCAGGGCCATGGCAAGGAGCGCCTTGGGAATCGTTTTCACCCCACGATTCTAATAATCGCCGTAAATCAAAGATGTTACTGATTGTGTTCAGGTTTCGGGCCGGCCTGCGGTTTGCGGCGGCGCTAGATGCGCGCTCGGCGGCGGGCCTCTAAAATCCTTCTGCTGTGTTCGAAATTCGTGGCCGCACCATCGGTTTCGCCCATCCCCCGCAGTGGATCCATGAGTCGCTGGCCGCGAAAGTATTTCCCGGAAAGGAAAGCCCGTTGCTGATCTCCCGCCGTCGTGAAGCGAAGAGGCGCGCCCTCCTCCAGATGCTGGACCGCATCCCGGTCCGCGTTGAGCGCCCCACGCCCGTTGCGAAGCCGGCTAGCGTGCCGGCAGACGCTCCCCTCTCGAGGAATGTCCCCGGCAGCGCGCCCCGACTGCAGAAGTAGCTAGGCCGCTTTTCTTTCCCGCTTAGGGAGTTCGCCGATAGCGGTCCGGATCGCGTCCTGGACCCGCTCGAGGAACACGAACTCGAGCTTCGCCTTCGCCTCCGCCGGCACGTCCTCGAGGTCCTTCTCGTTCCTCTTGGGCAGCATCACGGTCTTGATCCCGGCGCGCAGCGCGGCCAGCGTTTTTTCCTTCACGCCGCCGATCGGCAGCACGAGGCCGCGCAGCGAGATCTCGCCGGTCATGGCCACGTCGTGCCGGACCGGCACATCCAGCAGCAGCGAGACGATGGCGAGGAACATCGCCACGCCCGCGCTCGGTCCGTCCTTCGGCGTCGCGCCCGCGGGCACGTGCACGTGGATGTCGACCTTGTCGAACGCTTCACCGAGGAAGGTGCGCGCGAGTGTGAGCGCGGCTTGCACCGACTCCTTCATCACGTCACCGAGCTGGCCGGTGAGGATCAGCTTGCCGGTGCCGGGCACCTTCGACGCCTCGATGAACAGGATGTCGCCGCCGACCGGCGTCCACGCAAGGCCAGTCGCCACGCCGGGGACGGACGTGCGCTGCGCCACCTCGTTCTCGTAGCGCTTCGGACCCAGGATGCCGTGCAGGTCCTCGACCGTGACGCGGATCTTCTCCGCGCGGCCTTCGGCCACCTGCATCGCGACGTGGCGTAGCACCGCGCCGATCTCTCTTTCCAAATTTCTCACGCCCGCTTCGCGGGTGTAATCACCGATCACGCTGCGCAGTACCTCGTCATCAAGCCGGAAGTCCTCGATCGCCTTGTCGGCGCTCATCAATCCATTCGCCTCGAGCTGCCGCTTGACGAGATAGCGCTTGGCGATTTCGAGCTTCTCTTCCTCGGTGTACCCCGGCAGCTGGATGATCTCCATGCGGTCGCGCAGCGGCCCGGGAATCGTGTCGAGCATGTTCGCCGTGGTGATGAACAGCACCTTCGACAGATCGAAGTCCACCGCGAGGTAGTTGTCGCGGAAGTGGCTGTTCTGCTCCGGGTCGAGCACCTCGAGCAGCGCGCTCGCCGGGTCGCCATGGAAGCCGCCCTGGCCGAGCTTGTCGATCTCGTCGAACATCAGCACCGCGTTCTTGGAGTCCGCACGGCGCAGCGCCTGGATCACGTTGCCGGGCAGCGCACCGATGTACGTGCGCCGATGGCCGCGGATCTCGGCCTCGTCGTGTACGCCGCCGAGCGCAATGCGCTGGAACTTGCGTCCGGTCGCTCTCGCGATCGACTGTCCGAGCGAGGTCTTGCCGACCCCCGGTGGCCCGACGAAGCAGAGGATCGGGCTCTTGCCGGTCGGATTCAGCTTCCTCACCGCGAGATGCTCGAGGATCCGGCGCTTGATCTTTTCCAGGCCGAAGTGGTCCTCGTCCAGTACTTTTCTCGCCTGCGCGATGTCGATGGGCTTGCCTTCGTCGTCCTTCCACGGAATCTCGGCAAGCCATTCCAAGTACGTGCGCAGCATCGAGCCCTCGGCGGAGCCCTCGCCCATGCGCTGCAGGCGCTTCAGCTCCTTGGTGGCGTGCTTGAGCACGTCCTCCGGCATGCCGGCCTCGTCGATGTCTTTCTTGAGCTCCGCGAGCTCCGCGCCCGTGTCCTCGTCCTCGCCGAGCTCCTTCTGGATCTGGCGCAGCTGCTCGCGCAGCACGTGCTCGCGCTGGCGCTCGTCGAACTCCTTCTTGGTCTTGTCGCCGATCTCCTTCGAGATGCGCAGCACGCCGACGCGCTCGGAGAGCATCGCCAGCACGCGGTCCAGGCGCGTCTTGAGATCGAAGGTCTCGAGGAGCTTCTGCTTCTCCTCCAGCTTGACATCGAGCAGGTTGCCGACCATGTCGGTCAGCAGCGCGGGCGAAGTGACGCCCTGGACGACCACCGCCAGTTCCTCCGGCGCGTTGGGCAGGAGCTGGATCGCCTCGACCGCCTGCGCCTTCAGCTGCAGGAAGCGCGCTTCGACATCCGGATCGAGCTTGCCGCCTTGCTGCTCCGGGATATCGATCAGCTGCACGCGCGCGACGAGGTACGGCCAGCCGTCCAGGAATTCCGTGACGCGGAAACGGCCCTCGCCCTGCACGACCATGTGGTGCGCGCCCTCGCCGCCGGTGATGTAGCGCACGATCTGGCCGGCGGTGCCGACCCAGTAGAGATCGTCCGCCGTCACCGCGTTCTTGCGCGAATCCTTCTGCAGCAGGAAGCCGACCTTGCGCTCCGAGCGCACGGCTTCCTGCGCGGCGGCAACCGAGCTCGGGCGGCCGACCGTCACCGGCGTGATCACGCCGGGGAAGAGCACGGTGTTCCTCATCGGGATGAGGATCATCGCGTCATCCGGAATCGGCTTCGCGGTGCCGGCTCGCGGTGTCTGCGCCGCGGCCGCATTCATCTTTTCCGGATCCTGCGCCAGCAGTTCTTTGGTCATGCGCCTTCCTTCTTCTTGAAGACCAGCGTGAGCACGCCGTCGGCGAGGTTTTTCGCCACGAGCTCGAGCGGCGCGTAAGGGTCGGCGAGCGGCAGTCCGATCTGGCGCTCGAAGCGGCCGTAGGGAATCTCGACGCGATGCAGGTTCATGTCGCCACGGCACGGGAACGGCCGCACCGCGGAGACCGTGAGGCCCGACGGATCGAGGGAAATGGTGACCGAGTCGGCGGGCACGCCGGGCAGCGCCACCTGCACCTGCAGGTGGTCGGACCCTTCGGTGATATCCACCGGAGGCTCCCATGCCACGTTGTGATGGAAGAACTGGCGCTGGAGCTTCTCGGCCCGGTCGAGCATCGACAGGGCTTCGCTCCACATCCAGTTAGACAAGTCTCGTGATCTCACCGGTCTTAAGTGGCGGCGCTAGCCGCCCGCTTCAAGACCGCCGCAAGAAACAGTCCGTTAAGGCTTCTGCGCCTGCTTTAACAGCCACTTGCGGAACGCCACGACGGCCGGGCGCTCCGCAATAACCTCAGGGCACACAAGGTAATACGCGGAGCGCGGTTTCAGCTCCACGTTGAAAGGCGCGCAAAGGCGGCCGGAGGCGAGGTCGGCGTCGACGAGCGGCCTGAGCGCGAGCGCGATGCCGAGCTTTTGCGACGCGGCCTCGAGGGACAGGATGTTCGAGGAGAAGTGCGGTCCGCGCGTGCCGTCGACCTTGTCGGAGACGCCCGCGACCTCGAGCCATTTCTCCCAGGCGTGTCCCTGCGCGACGAGATCCATCGCGTCGTCGTGCAGCAGCGTATGGCTTGCCAGATCCGCGGGCTCCTGGATCGGCCGATCGCCCTTGACGAGCTCGGGGCTCGCGACCACGACCGTGGACACGCCGAACAGGCGATCGGCGCGATGGCCGGGATATTCGCCTGCGCCGAGATGGATTTCCACGCCCGACGTGTCGCTGCGCAGGTCAAGGTGGGAAATGAGCGCGGCGGAATCGAGCGCGCCCGCGTCCACCATCTTGCTGAGGGCCACCACGCGCACGTCGATCTTCGGTTCCTGCTTCTGAAAGTCGATGAGGCGCGGCATCAGCCACCGCGCGGTGAAAACCGGCGGCGCCGTGATCTGAAGATCGGTCTCGTCCGCCCTCACGTGGATCGTCTCCACCGCTGCGGCGAGCGCGTCGAACCCGTCACGCAGCCTCGGCAACGCGGCGCGCGCCGCTTCCGTCAGTTGCACGCCGCGTCCGGCGCGCTTAAAAAGCTGCACGCCCAGGTAGTCCTCCAGGCTCTTGATCTGGTGACTCACCGCCGCCTGCGTGATGGAAAGCTCGTTCGCCGCTTCCTTGAACGAGAGGTGGCGCGCGGCGGCTTCGAATACCCGTAGCGCGTTCAAGGGCGGCAGTCGATAGATCATGAGTTTTTCTTATGCGAGGGCTGAGAATTGATCGTTTGTGCTGGCGCAAGCGCGGCTCTACATTGCTTGCATGAAAAACCGTGAACTGAAACTGCAGCATTACTCGACGACCGCGGAATTGTACGCGCTCGAGTTCGCGGGTGTGAAAGGAGTGTTCCATGCTTAAGACGCCATTCTGGAAGAGGGCCGCCGCATCGCTGCCCGCGCACATTCGCGCGCGCCACATCGGCCAGCTCGAGGCCGCGGAACGCTGGGAACTTGCGCTGGATGGCGCGATCGAAGGGTGGTCGCGAGTGAAAGCCACGTTTGCGCAACCGCGCGGCGCGCATTAAATAACAGGCTGCCTCGCCGTCCGAGCAAATCCGACGCCTCCTCCTCCTCCTCTGGCTAGGGCCCGCTCGGGCGGCGAGCATTTGATTTAAGTCCGTGTCACCCAAACGGGGCGAAAGCCCCGTTTCGTTTTTGTACTATTCGGCGATGAAGGTCAAAGCTTCGCCGCGCTCCGCCGGCGTGGTCGTCTTCCGCCGCACCGGCCGCGGCGTCTATCTCCTGGTGCTGCGCGCGTACAAGAACTGGGACTTCCCCAAGGGCCTGGTCGATACGGGCGAGGATTACCTCGCCACCGCCAAGCGCGAGCTTAAGGAAGAGACCGGGCTCTCCGGCGTCGACTTCCCCTTCGGCGACGAATTCAAGGAGACGCTGCCCTACTCGGGCAACAAGGTCGCGCGCTACTTCCTCGGCGAGACCGAGGAAGTGGAGATCGAGCTGCCGATCTCCAAGGAGCTCGGCCGTCCCGAGCACCACGAGTACCGCTGGGTTACCTACGACGAAGCGGAGGAGCTGCTCCCGCCACGCCTCGCCGGCGTCCTCGACTGGGCAAGGCGCACGATCTCCGGCGGCTGATCAGCCGCTATTGCGCAGTCCAGCGGCGACGCCGTTGATCGTGAGATGAATGGCGCGCAGCAATCGCTCGTCGCCGCCGTCGGCGCGATGGCGCCGGAGAAGCTCCACCTGCAGATGGTTGAGCGGGTCGAGATACGGGAAGCGGTTGCGGATCGAGCGTGCGAGCGTCGGATTGTCGGCCAAGAGCTCCGTGTGCTCGGTGATCGCGGCAAGCCAGCGCCGCGTGAGGTGCCACTCCGCGTCGATCGCCGAGAAGACGTTGGCGCGCAGCGTCGCATCCGGCACGAGGGACGCGTAGCGCGAAGCGATCGCGAGGTCGGTCTTGGCGAGCACCATGTCCATGTTCGAAAGCACCGCGCGAAAGAACGGCCACGCGTGCACCATCGAGCGCAGCTCCTCGACCTTGCCGCGCTTGTGGGCGATCCACTCCTCGACCGCGGTGCCGAAACCGTACCAGCCCGGCAGCATCAGCCGCGACTGGCTCCAGCTGAATACCCAGGGAATCGCGCGGATGTCCTCGATGGTCTGCGTGCTTTTGCGCGACGCGGGACGGCTGCCGATGTTGAGCTGCGAAAGCTCCGCGATCGGCGTCGATGCGCGCCAGTAGTCGATGAAGTCCGGCGCCCGCACGAGCTTGCGGTAGGCCTCGAAGGCGCTGCGCGCCAGGGCCTCCATGATCTCGACGTGGCGCGCGTGGTGCTCCTCGTCGCCGGCTCGCGCGAGGCTCGCCTCCAGCGTCGCCGCGGCGAGCGCCTCGAGGTTGCGCCGGCCGCTTTCCGGATCGGCGTACTTGCTCGCGATGACCTCGCCCTGCTCCGTCAGCCTTAGCGCGCCGTCCACCGTTCCGGGCGGCTGCGCGAGCACGGCCTCGTAGCTCGGACCGCCGCCGCGGCCAATGCTGCCGCCGCGGCCGTGGAAGAGCCGCAAGCGCACGCCGGAGGGCTTGCACACGTCGCGCAATCTCTCGGCTGCCTTGTAGAGCGCCCAGTTGGAAGCGACATAGCCGCCATCCTTGTTGCTGTCCGAATAGCCGAGCATCACCTCCTGCTCGTTGCCGCGCCCGGCCACCCAGCCGCGATAAAGCGGCAGCTCGAACGCCTTCTTCATGACCTCGCCGCAATTGGCGAGGTCGGCGATCGACTCGAACAGCGGCACGATGTCGATCTCGAGCGGCGTCGGCGCGCCGGGGCGCAGGAGGCCGGCTTCGCGCAAGAGGAGCCCGACCTCGAGCAGGTCCGAGACGGAGTCGCCGTGCGAGATGACGTAGCGCGCGACCGACCGCGGCCCGAAACGCCGGCGGCCTTCCGCGGCGGCTTCGAGAATCGCGAGCTCCTTCTGCACGAGCGGCGAGTACTCCACATAGGGCGAGCGCAAGAGGCGCGGGCTGGCGAGCTCCTTCGCCAGCAGCTCGACGCGCTGATGCTCGTTCATCGCCTGGTATCCGGCGATTCCCGCGCGTGCGAGCAGCTCGTCCACCGCCTGCTCGTGCACGTCGGAGCTTTGCCGCAGATCGAGCGGCGCCAGATGGAACCCGAACAGGGACACCTTACGCTCCAACGCGCGCAGGCGTCCGCTCGCGAGGAGCGCGGCGCCTTGCGCTTTCAGCGCCGCTGAGATGACCGCCAGCTCGGCCGCGAACGTATCGGCGTTTTCATAAGCCAAACCCTTGCTGATCGGTGGCGGGCTCGCCATGTGCTGCGCCAGCGCCTCCGCGGTTGCCGCTAGGCGCGCATAGATGCCGGTGAGCGCGCGCCGATACGGCTCGTCCTGACGGTGCGGCGACGGGTCGCCGGAGCGCTCGGCGAGCGCGTGCACTTCAGGCGGGACGTGCGCCAAGCGCGCCGAGAGCCCAAGCTCGCGGCCGAGCGCGTTCACTTCCGCGAGGTAGTTCTCGAAGAGCAGCCGCGCGTGCAGCACCTGCGCGGTGCGCAGCACGCCGCCATCGACGTTGGGGTTGCCGTCGCGATCGCCGCCGATCCAGCTGCCGACGGTGAGGAACGGCGCGAGCCAGGGCAGCTCCTGCATCTGGAAGCGCTCCTGCAACGCGTGCTCGAACTCGGCGTAGAGCCGCGGCAGCTCCTGCAGGAAAGTTAGACGGAAGAAGTTGATGCCGTTAGTCACCTCGTCCGATACCTGCAGCTTGTGGAGGCGCAGCATCGATGTCAGCCACAGGCGCAACACCTCGGCGTGGATGGCAGCGTCGCGCTCGATGGTTTGCGGCTGCGCGATCAGGCGGGCGATCTCGCGCTCGCAGTCGAGGATGCTCTGGCGCTGCACTTCGGTCGGATGCGCGGTGAGCACCGGGCTCACGTGCGCGCGCTGCAGCCAGCCGAGCAGATCGTAGGCGCCCAGACCCGTTTCGCGCACCCGATCGAGCGCATACGAGAGGCTGCCCGGACGGCGGGGAGAGCCGGCGACCGCGTGCGCGCGGCGGCGGCGATGCTGCTGCTCGTCCTCCGCGATGTTGAGCAGATGCGAGAAAAAGCTGAAGGCGCGCACCACGTCCATCGTCTGGTCGAGGTCGAGCGCGTTGAGCAGCGCATCGAGCTGGGCTTCGCCCGCGTTCTCCTTGCGAAAGGCCACCGCGGCCTGGCGAATGCCTTCGACGCGCTCGAAGATGTCGGTGCCGGCCTGCTCGCGAATCACGTCGCCGAGCAGGCGCCCGAGGAGGCGCCGGTCCTCGCGAAGCGGGTTCTCCTTGTCATCCATAGAATGAATGTAATGGATTACCGCAGCCGCGCGCTAAAGCTTTTCCCCCACGTGTGCGCGCGCTGCGCCCGCCATTTCGCGCCCAGCCGCCTGCGCGAGCTCACCGTGCACCACAAGGACGGCAACCACGACAACAACCCGCCGGACGGCAGCAACTGGGAGCTCTTGTGCATCTACTGTCATGAGAACGAGCACGCACGGCAGGTCGATTCGCAGGCGGGCGGCAATGCCAGGCAGACGGATCCGCAACCCGCGAAACATCGGCCGCTCGCCGCGCTCGACAAACTGATGGCAGAAAAAAAGAAGCCGCCCAAAGGCGGCTTCTAGAAGAGCCATTCCCCAGGGAGGAGGAGAAGAGAATGGCTAAGGGGAGCAGTCATTCTGCGCGCCGCTTTCCGGCGTGTCTGTCGCAGCGTCCGCCAATTTGGGTCACACCTTCGCGACAGGTAATTCCCTTACGGGTTATCCGATCTCGATCGGCACAAATACTGTCGCATCGCCTCTACGCACGAGTAGCGCGACGTTGTCTTTCGCCTTCGAAACGGCCGTGCGGAGATCTTCCACCGACTTCACCGGCTTGCCGTTCACCGCCGTGATGAGGTCGCCGCGCCGCAGGCCGGCCTTCGCCGCAGGCCCCATGGCGCGCTCGACGACGAGCCCGGTGGCGTTGCCGCCGAGCTGCTTGCGCTCTTCCGGGGTGAGCGCGCGTACGGCAAGGCCAAGCTTGCCGCCTTCTTCCGCGTCGGGCTTCGAGGCGCCGTTCTTCGCCACCGTCTCGTTCTTCATCTCGCCGACGGCGACGCCGAGCGTCTGCTTCTTGCCGCCGCGCCAGATCTCGAGCTCGCCCTTGGCGCCCGGCTTGGTCTGGGCGACGAGCGGCGGCAGCTCGCTAGAGCTCTCGATCTTCTTGCCGTTGAACGAGAGGATCACGTCGCCGGGCTGCAGGCCCGCCTTCTCCGCGGGGCCACCGGATTCCACCGTGGAGACGAGCGCACCCATCGGCCGGTCGAGGCCGAAGGATTTCGCGAGCGACGCCGAGACTTCCTGGATGCCCACGCCGAGGCGGCCGCGCTGCACTTTTCCGGTCTTGAGAAGCTGGTCCTCGACGTTCTTCGCGACATCGATCGGGATCGCGAACGCGAGTCCCATGTAGCCGCCCGTGCGGGAGTAGATCGCCGAGTTGATGCCGATCACCTCGCCGCGCATGTTGAAGAGCGGGCCGCCGGAATTGCCCGGATTCACCGCGGCGTCGGTCTGGATGAAAGGCACGTAGCTGCCCTCGGGGAGCGAGCGCGAGGTCCCGGAGACGATGCCGGATGTCACCGTGTTCTCGAAGCCGAAAGGCGAGCCGATCGCCACCACCCATTCGCCGACGCGCACCTTGGAGGCATCGCCGAGCTTCACCGTCGGCAGGTTGGTCGCATCGATCTTCACCACCGCGATATCGGTCGTGTGATCGAGACCCGCCACCTTGCCCTTGAACTCGCGCCGGTCGGAGAGCTTGACGCGCACTTCGTCCGCGCCTTCGACGACGTGGGCGTTGGTGAGGATGACGCCATTCGAGTCGACGATGAAGCCCGAGCCCATGCCCTCGCGCGGCTGCGGCGGCATCTGGCCTTCCATGCCGAAACGGCGCAGGAACTCGTTGAACGGGTTGGCGTCGTCCTGGTCTTCGCTGTCCGGGTCGTTGCCTGGACCACCCCTGAAAGCCGCGGGCTTCGGTGCCGATACGGTGGCGCGGATGTTGACCACCGCGCCCTTGTTGGCCTCTGCGATCGCGGCGAAGTCCGGCAGCGCCTGCACCGGGGCGCCGGCGGCCTGCGGGCTCGCGGGTGTGGATGGAGCGGTAGCCCCTTGCGCGGCTTGGGATTTTGCCGGCGTCTCGGTGGCCGGGGAGCAGGCGGCGCCGAGCAGCGCGGTCATTAAGGAAAGAGTAAGGATCGCTGGCTTCATGTCAGCCTCGGTTCAGTCGGGTTGACCGTTAGATGCGGCCGGGCGGCCCGGCGTTCAATCGGCCTTTGTAACCATCAGTGAACGCCGGCGCAGAACCGCCCGACATAGGGCAGCAGCTTGTCCGCCAGCGCCCTGGCCTCGGCGTTGGCCGCCGTGAGCCGCACCCGGGCCTCTTCCGCCTGCGCCTTAAGTTTCGCGACATCCACGTTCAATACTTTCCGGTCACGCACGATGAAGCGGCCGCCGCGCATGACGTGCTCCACACCCGTGCCGTCCTCGCCGAAGACGATCTGCTGCGCGAGGTCGTTCAGCGGCACGTAGTGCAGCGCGTCGAGGTCGAGGAACACGAGATCGGCCTTCCAGCCCTTTTCTATCCTGCCGACTTTCTCGAACCCGAGCGCCTTTGCGCCGGCCTCGGTCGCCGCGTACAGGGCCTCGCGAGCGCTGATCCATTGATCGACCGGGTGATCCTTCGCGCGCGAGAGGTAGCACGCGAGCCGCATCGCCTCGAATGCATTCAGGTTGTCGGAGCTCGCGGTGCCGTCCGTTCCCACTGCCACGTTGATGCCGGCGGACAGCATGCGGCGCATGTCGGCGACGCCGGAGCCGAGCTTCAGGTTGCTGCCCGGATTGTGCGAGACGGAAGCACCCGCGTCGGCGAGGCGCTTGCGCTCGTCGTCGGCGAGCCAGACGCCGTGCGCCACGCAAAATCCCGGGCCCAGCATCTCCAACCGCGAGAGGTGCGCCACCAGCGACTCGCCGTACACCTTCGGCGCCACCAGCGCCTGCAGCTTCGACTCCGCCACATGCATCTGCATGCCGACGCCGTGTTCGCGCGCGAGGTCGCGGCACTCGCGCAGGAATTCGTCCGAGCAGTGATGCGGGATGCTGGGACCGAGGGCCGGCTTGACCACGCTGCGGTCGTGCTTCCACTGCGTGAGGATGCGCTTGCACGCATCTATCGACTGCGCATGGGGTGCCGGCTTCGACTTGAGCGCATCGCCGCGAAGGGTCGCCGGCAGCGCGTCGGCGAGACCGGGGATCGCTTCCCAGAAGCTCTTGTCGCTGATCTGCGGCGCGATGACTGCGCGCAGTCCCACCTGCGCGTACGCGTCGGCCACCGCGGCGACGCCTTCCAGCGTCGGCAGTGGAAATTCGGCGAACATGTCGTAAGCGGCGATGCATCCCTTCCTCGCCATCTCCGCGGCGCCGATCATCGCGGAGAGCCGCTTGTCTTCGAGCGTGCGCCGCCCGGTGGCCCAAGGCACTGCCGTCAGATAAAGCTCGAGCGTGTAGCGATCGAACAGGCCCTTGGCGAGATTGGCCTGCGCATGGTTGTGACCGTTCACGAGGCCGGGCATCAGCGCGCAGCCCGTCGCGTCGATGCGCTCCATGCCCTCGCCCTTCACGCTGCCGGGTGCGACGAGGTCCTTGATGGTGTCGCCCTCCACGATGAGGTCGAGCGCCTCGGCCTCGAAGCTCGGACGCAGCACTTTCGCACCCTGGATCAGCATCGAATCATTGTGGTCCCGGCCCCGGAAAAAAAGAAGCCGCCCGAAGGCGGCTGTCCAAGGGGTGAGCCAAGCCCAGGGAGGGGGGCAATTGGCTCTCAGGGAGGAGGAGCGCATTGTGGAAAGAACGCGGCGCGCCGTCTGTCGCCCGCCCCGGGCTTTTGCGGTCACAGCCGGCCCGACAGGGAATTCCCGGACAGGGAACGAATGCCAAAATGCGGGTCATGCCGCTCATCACGCTGCAGAGCGCCGAGCTGGCCTACGGCGACCTTCCGCTTCTCGACCGCGCCTCTTTTGCGCTCGAGGAACGCGAGCGCATCGGGCTCATCGGCCGCAATGGCACGGGGAAGTCGTCATTGCTTGCGGTCCTCGCCGGCACGCGAACGCTCGACGACGGTGAACTGAAACAGCAGGACGGCCTGCGCATCGTCTTCGTGCCGCAGGAACCGGCGTTCCCGCAGTTGAACGGCACGGTCCCGAATCACAAGCTGGAAGAATTTTTCCAGCGCCTGGGCATCGGCCTCGATCTGGATCCGGCCAACGCCTCGGGCGGAGAGCGAAAGCGCGCCGCGCTGGCGGCTGCCTTCGCGCAGGAGCCCGACGTGCTCCTGCTCGACGAGCCGACCAATCATCTGGATATCGATGGCATCGTCGCGCTCGAGAATCTTCTCGCGCGGCAGCGCGCGGCGATCTTCGTGACGCACGACCGCGCCTTCCTCGATCGCGTCGCGACGCGGATCCTCGAGCTCGATCGCGGGCGGCTGCTGTCCTTCCCCGGCAATTTTTCGGCGTATGAGGAGCGCAAGAGCGAACAGCTCGCCCTCGAGGCGGTGGTGCACGCCAAGTTCGACAAGTTTTGGCTGCAGGAAGAGGCCTGGATCCGCAAGGGCATCGAGGCGCGCCGCACGCGCAACGAAGGTCGCGTCCGGCGCCTGGAGCGGCTGCGCGAGGAGCGCGGTGCCCGGCGCGAGCGCTCGGGCAACATCAAGCTCGCGATCGGCCAGGGCCAGCGCTCCGGGAAGCTCGTGGCCGAGCTCACGCAGGTCGGCAAATCGTTCGGCGCGCGCACCCTCATCCGCGACCTCGACCTGATCGTGTCGCGCGGCGACCGCATCGGCCTCATCGGCCCGAACGGCGCCGGCAAGACCACCCTCATCAAGCTGATCCTCGGCGAGCTCGCGCCCGACGCCGGCCGCGTGCGGATCGGCGCCAACGTGGCGGCGGCGTACTTCGATCAGCTGCGCGAAGTGCTCGACGAGGAAAAGACCGTGGCCGAGACCATCAGCCCCGGCTCCGAGTGGATCGAGCTCGCGTCCGGGCGCAAGCACGTCATGAGCTACCTCGGCGACTTCCTCTTTCCGCCGCGCCGCGCGAATTCGAAGGTCTCCATGCTCTCCGGCGGAGAGCGCAATCGTCTTCTGCTCGCGCGTCTCTTCTCGCGGCCGGCGAACGTGCTGGTGCTGGATGAGCCGACCAACGATCTCGACATCGAATCCCTCGAGCTTCTCGAAGCGGCGCTGCAGGATTACTCGGGCACGCTGCTGCTGGTGAGCCACGACCGCGCCTTCCTCGACAACGTCGTCACGCAGACGCTCGCCGCGGAGGGCGGCGGCGTGTGGAAGGAATACGCCGGTGGCTACAGCGACTATGTGCAGCAACGGCAAAACCAACCCCCCGCTCGCAAAGGCAGCTCGGCTCCCCCCTTAACAGGGGGGCGAAGCGAAAAGCCGAGAACGAAGCTGAACTACAAGCAAACGCGCGAGATGGAATCGCTGCCTGGCGAGATCGAAGCGCTGGAGAAGGAGCAGAAAGAGCTGCAGGCGCGGATGCACGCCCCGGACTATTACAAGCAGCCGCCGGAGGCGCTGCGTGCCGATCGCGAGCGTGACGCCGAAATCGCGCGGCTGATCGACCAGAAGCTGCAGCGCTGGGACAGCCTGGAGAAACTTACCTCAGGTTCCAGCTCGAGCGCGCCATGAAGACGATCGTGGCGTAGCCGATAACGTACACCTCCGGCGTCGTGCCGCCGGGGTCGAGGATCATCGAGGTCGACCAGTTGCAGCCGGAGTTGTCCGGCGGCTCCAGGCGCGTGACGTCGACGACCTTCACCCTTTCGCAACCGGGAACGGTCTGGATCATCGCGGAGAGGTTCTTCATCAGGTCCTCCCGCGAGAAGTGCTTGCGCCCGTCGTCGCCCGTTTTTTCGTCCCCGAAAATGAAGTCGCCGCCGGCTGTCTCGTCCGGATCGTTCAGCGGATTCTGCGGGGCCCCCATCTTCGGGAAATTTTAGCCGCTTGTCCGCCGCGCGGGTGTGACAAGCCCGAAAATCCGGCGCTCACACCCGCCATTTGTCCGTATCTTGCCTCAACGCGCCAGCGGATCGGGTCTCAACTGCAGCTTGATCGCCTTGGGCCGGTTCTCTTTGCCGCCTTCCAGGTGGAAGTTCACGCGCGAGCCGGAAGTTGTCCACAGCCCACGGCCCTTCCAGCCGGTATCGGGGTTATCGATGCGCCCGTCCACGTTCTTCGGGAACAATCCGGACGGATAGGGCAGGCGCAGCACCATGAACTTGCCGTTGACGAAGGGCAGGATCGAGTCGGAGCCGTTGCCCATCGCGATCGGCACATCGTTGCCGAGCCCGAGGATGTTGTCGCGGTCGATCCAGACGTAATAGCTGATCTCCGCGCTGCCATCGTCCTTCACGTCGGGCATCTGCGGTCCCGGAAGCCGGTGCAGCGTCCAACCTTCCGGGCAATGCCTGCCGGTGGCCTCCGGGCCGTTGGTCACCTTGCATTTGCGACGGTCGAACTGGCCGAGATGGCCGCTCGACAGCGCGACCCAGTACACGCCCTGCGAATCCACGTCGCCGCCGCGCGGCCCGTAGCCCGGCAGCGGCGGCTCGTACACCTCCGTGAGCGCGGTGTTGATCGGATCGGAGCCCGGCGCGACGCGGATGATCGAGCCCGGATAGCCGATCACGGTGCCCCAGACGGACTGGTCATTCGGCGCCACCGCGATCGCATAAGGGTTCAGCATCACCTGCTTGTCCTTCGACGGATCGAGCGCCTTGTCATGCGCGACGTATTCGCCGCGCTTGCCGTCGCCATTCGTATCCACGATGAAGGGCGTCCAGCCTTGCGAGCGCGACTCGCTGCCGGTCGCTTCATACGTGCGTACGTTCAGCCATCCAATCACGCCCGGCCCGACGACGCCGGCGCTCGTCCAGAGCACGCCGTTCTTGTCGAAGTTCAAGTGGTGCGTCGGGAAGCAGGTGCGAATAAGGCGCCATTCCTGCGTGTTCGGATCGAAGTAGGACAGATGCCGGTTGGCCCCGCCCTTCAGCGGGTACGCCTTCGCCGCGGCGTACAGGTCCGAATAGCACCAGTCCGGATTCGGGTCGGGGCTGATGCGCGAGGTGAACCAGGTGCGACCCTTGTCGTCCATCATCGGGTTGTGGTTCAGCGTGTGGCCTTCCCAGTAAGGCTGGTCGCCCCAATAAGCGGACACGCCGTACGGATTGGATTTCACCGACGGCGTCTTCGGATCGCGCAAAGGATGCGGCAGGTCGATCGCCTGGTTGGTGCGCGGATCGACGACCGCTACTACGTCGGTGGAATCCTCGGGCGACGCGTACACCGCGCCGTTGGGGTTCACGCGCGGATTCCTGCGATCGGTCGCGACCAGGTCGTGCAGGTAGAACTGCGGCTTTGAGTAGTCCCACATCGAAATGACGAGGTTTCTCTCGAGGCCCTGCGGCCGCTCGGGCTTATCGAAGGGCAGCTCGCCTTTCCCGATGCGATCGGTCCAGTCCGCGAAGTTGGCGATCGCTCGCTCGCCGTCGAGCCGGCTGATGTCGCGCGCCATCAGGTTCTGCGCGCTGCCCGCGCGCAGGCGGTTGCGCCACGCCTCGTGGGAGTTGCCGTTGCCGATCTTCATGAAGAGCTCCGGCACGTTGCGGGTGCCCGGAGTGCCGAGCGCGTGGCAGGACT
>C688J18823_10000222_pt1 | contig 32350 bp, 28 predicted proteins | sample HopSoiMetagenom1_FD_18823 | JGI IMG/M metagenome (IMG submission 18823) | reverse complement strand
AGCAGCGAGGTACCCGCCGAGTCCCATGGCAATTGAACCTGCCGCGATTTCCGCCAGACCGGCTAATACGATGAGCCTCGTCATATTCGTAGCCCCGGTGAGACCTGCAGCGAGCGCGAAGGGTACGGTCAGACCATCGGCCATGCCTATCACGACATCGCGTACCAGATTTCCCGAAGCAAAATGCTTCTCCACATGCATAACGTCCGTATGCTCATGCGCCATGCGAATAAGAGTAGCCCAATCGCACGCCGCCGCCGAGTTAGTAGAGTGTGAACATCGCTCCGGCAACACCAATCAGCCGGTTTTCCACTGCGAACGACGGATGAAAGCTTGACAGCACTCAGCAGCAGCGTAATGATGCCTGCGACCAACTACCTCGAAGCCGGCGGCTCGGTGCAAAGAGCCTTAGAGCAACGGATCAGGACTTGTAGAGCGACGGTCTCATAATCCGTAGGTCTAACAATTAGACCTCCAGCCCCCAAGATTCTCCCAGTCTCTTTCTTAGCCACATCATTTCGACTTCGAGCGCGGCTGCGCTATGGATATCGCTGCCGGATCTTCACGGTGCGATCGAGCTCGTCGACTACTTCCAGTACCTTGAGGCGCAAGTCCGAGTCGATCTTCGTGGTGTTCAGCCAATCGTGGACTTCTGCATCGGCTGTGGCTGATTGTTGTCCGCCTATGAAAGCTCCTAGCCACGCAAGCACAAAGAAGATCTTGCGGTCACGTTTCACTTGGGGGAGCGCTTCCAGTGCTGGCCTAAGGAATGGCGAGGTCAGATCCGATTCGTTCCAGTAATTGAAGGCGGCCAAGCTCTGCTCGATCCAATCTTCCGGACGGTTCGCGTTATGCAGGTATTCGTCAAAATACCTTTTCTTGGTTGCAGCGTCGGGACGGGCGGCTTCCGCGACATAGGCGTACTTGACTCCGTCTCCAGTGTGATCACGTTCTCGCTCCGCCGCGAAGACCTTGTCTGCTTCGGGATCGGAGTGTGCGATCAAGGCCGTCACCATGCCCCAGCGATCAAGAGTCCGAAGCTGCACGCCGGGAACCTGGCTGGCTCCCGCGAGCAACTGCTTCAACCCTTCTCGACCTGACGGGGTTTCCGCCAGAGCGCGAAATGCTCGAAACCACACGATGCGCAGTCCTTGATCTTGCGCCTGCTGCATCCGGCTGCTCGCAATAGACTCGAAGTTAGTGACAAACTCCGCGCGGGTCTGTTCGTTGACATAGCGATGCAATGCGGTGACGCTGCGCGATGTCAGCGACTGCGCGAGCGATTCGTCCTGTTCATCCGGAAGAAACTGGCGGGTCAGGGATAGATAGTCTGCAGGCGCGAGTTGGGCCTCGCGAACCGAATCCCATAACGATCCCCACAGCATCGTCCGCTCGAAGAGGTCACCGATTTTGGAAATGCTGTTCTCGACGGCACGACGGCTCTCAGCATCGAGCAGAAAACGTCCATAGGCATAATCCTGATCGTTGGCGGAGACGAAGGCTGGACATGGCTTGCTAACTGCCTCGGCAACGTCGGTGTTCGGTTTGCTGAGCTCTGCCCGGATGCGCATCGGCGAAGCATTCGCATAGCTCAGCAGGATTTGGGTCGCGATCGGCCACACTCCGCCTTCATTCAGCACATCCTTCTGAGTAAGCGAGAGGCGCGTCACACGCCCACCGTTGCAAGCCCAAGAGACATCCACTTGCGGCATTCCACGCCTACGAATCCAGGCTCGCGCCCATTCTTCGAGCGGTCGCCCTGAGGCGCGTTCGAAAGCCTTGACTAGATCGTTCCACTCGGCGTTCCCATATTGGTGCTCTTTCAGGTAAATGCGGAGACCGCCGCGGAAATGCTCGTCACCCAAGATGAACGCGAGCTGCCGCAGCAAGCCCGGAGCCTTGGAGTACACAATGGCTCCATAGGCCGACTTCGCGTTCTGAAGGTTGTCAATATCCTGATAGATCGGTGTGGTGCCCAAGGTGGAATCGATGGCGTACGCTGCCGGCTTCATGGCCAGATAAAAGCGCTGCCACACGTGCTCGTTGGGCTTAAGCTGATCGAGCGCGCGATACGCCATGTATTGCGCGAAGCCCTCCTTGAGCCATAGATCGTCGAACCAGCGCATCGTGGTGAAGTCTCCGAACCACTGGTGCGTGAGTTCGTGCAGGCTGAGAAGGTCGCGTCCGATTACGTCGGTATGAGTCGGCGCAGTGCGGAACAGCACAGACTCTTCCCGCAAAAACGTCGCGCCCGCGTGCTCCATGCCGCCATACGCAAAGCCGGGAATCAGCACCAGGTCATATTTGGGAAAGGGAAATGGCTGGGCAAAATAATCAGCGAGGAACTTCATGCCATCAGCCGTGACCTGCTGCAGCTCGGGAGCTTCCTCGAGAGCGCGCGTGTATTGCGACTGACGAACATAGACTCCGGGCAATCCGGGTGTGTCATGCACCTTGCGGAACGGCCCTGCGGCAAACGCGAACAGATACGTGCTAATCGGCTGAGTTTCGAGAAAGTAATATCGAGTTCGACTCTCGCGGTCGCCGCCACTTACTGGCGTATTTGAGATGACCGTCCAATTGCCGGGAACCTCGATTTCGAGCTTGAAGCGTCCTTTCAGATCCGGCTGATCGAAGCAAGGAAAGGCCATGCTCGCGTCCATCGGCACAAAGAGCGTGTAGACGTACTCGCTCCCATCATCCTTGTCTTCATATCGAGTAATTGCCTTACCTGCAGGCGCAACTGGTGACTCGAACTCGAATATGACGCGGTTCTCGCCCGCCCGAAGCTTTTCCGCTGGAAGCAGGATGTGCCCGTTCTGCTGCTGAACCGGCACTGTGTCGCTATTGACTTCCACTTTGCTTACGGTGCCTTCGCGATAATCGACCAACAGCGGAGTTGCTGATTTCAACTTGAAAGCAAGCTCCTCGCGCCCGACAGTGCTGGAAGCGTGTGGCACGAGTCTGAAGAACAAGTGGTAACGCAGAGCGGAGATCATCTGCGCTCGCTCGCGCGCCAGCTCGCGAGGAATCCCGGTCGGTGCGGCAGCAAAGCAAGTAGAAGCAAAGAAGAGGAAAAAGACGGCAGTGGGCCAATACATAGGCCAGCAGTGTAAATCGTCTTACATAACAAAAATGCCGTCCGCACATGGCGGACGGCGAGGAGAGTTAAGGGAGAAAGATCAATGACATCAGGAGATCCCGCGCCGAAGTACAAAGTGATCTTCTGGCGTATTCGAGCCTGAGGTTGCAGCAGTAGCGGGTCGCTTTGCGGGTTTACGACGACGCCGGGCTTTTGGCTCCTCACCTACCAGCCGTCCACCGGATACCATGTAGTTTCCGGCTCCGAACGCAGCTTGCACCGCGCGCCGCTTTGCGAATTCGCTGACCGACGTGTAGTGCTGCTGCATACGTACGCTGATGTGTCCGGCCATGCTGAGAATTACCGGAATGGGAACGCCGGCTTCGGCCATGCGGGTGACTGCTGTGTGCCGCAAGTCGTGAATTCGCAGCCAGGGAACATCTGCCGCCTTGCGGACGGCCTCCCAGGCTTTGCGGATGCCGCTGTTCGACATTGGACGGTCGAGATCCCACTGGTGCGGGGCTACGCGAAAGGGCATTAGGTAATGATGCGGGCTCACCGCGCCCAGAGTCCGCGCGCGCTCAATCAGCCGAGTCGCAGCCCACACTGCTTCGTCATGCATGGGAATCGTGCGGATGCGGTATCGATTCTTTGCATGCTCGCGACGAATGTGCAGCACCTTGCTGTAGAGATTTACGTCGCCCAGGCGTAGTCCGCGCATCTCGCAATTTGAAGCCGACGTCGCGAGCGCGAGCAAAGCATAGTGGTAGACGAAGTGCCACTCCTCGCGGCTGGAAGCTACCTTCAAATAGCGTTCCTGCTCCTCGGGAGTCATGGCACGGCCGATGTCGGTTTCTTCGCGCTGCAGAGGCTCGTAGCACTGTTCCAGAACGCGCTTCCACGCGCAGGCGCCTTTCATGATGCGCACCAGCGTGCCGAGTTCCTGGTTGATCTTGTTTGCGCCGCAGGTTTGCGCGCGCTCCCTCTGATACTCGCGCACCAGGCCGATGTGAATCTTCTTGAGCGGCACTGCCCCGAACTTGCGATTCAGTGCGCGGATGTACTGCTGTAGATCAGACAACGTGCGTGGAGATACATAACGAGCCCGGCTCCCCGGCGCCATCGTGCGTGAGTCGATCCATGCCTCGGCGGCTTGTGCGAAAGTAAGTTTTGCGTGGACTGTGCGGTGCATGGTCTGGTCTGCCCTTCCGGCCGGCCTCGGTGTGAACCGGCTCTGCTAGCGCTTCTTCTCCGCAACCAGCCTCGCCAGTGGCCAATTGCGAGTGACCCAAAGGCTATCTATTCGCCTTTTGTTCGTCAATCCACAAGATGTAGTGTGATGATACTAGTATATCTATTAGATAATATGAAGGCGCTCGACAATTAACTGTCAGCGTTGTGTCAACGTTGCCTGCGATTCGTTCTGCGCGACAAATCCATGAAGCCGGTGACTCTGACGTGCTCGTTGCTTATCGCTCATCGCTTATTGCTTATTGCTCATCGCTTATCGCTTATTGCTTATCGCTTATCGCTTCCTCACTGCTTGTCTTTGCTCTCGCTCCCTGTCGCGCGTCCTGACTGCAGCATGGCGAATGCTCCGGTGACGATGGCCAGGGCTGCATTATCTTTCCCGTCGTGGTACAAGCCCACCGCAAGCAGCACCAGAAGAATCGCCCATACGTTGATGTGGACAGTATTCAGTACTCCCACGACAGCGCTGAATACACCGAAAAGCTCCTGAACCGCTTCGGTAAACTTTGTCATCGTTGTGTCCTTCCGATCGCGTATCCCAATCCGCCGAAAATGGCGCCCCACTTTGCGATCCTGACCGTGCGCTGCCAAACCGTACCGCCCTTGGCTGACTTTTTCGCGGCCTCGATCTCGATCTGCTGCCGCGAAATGATTTCCTGCTGGTCCTTGACCTCGACGCGGAGCTGATCGCGCTCGAGTGTGCACTCCTTACAGGTGAGCGCGTACTGCGCCAATTCGACTTCCTGCTGCTTGGTGATGATGGCGCTCGGCGCATCGGGTGGAGAGTGCGAGGTGAGCGGCGCCGTCTGTCGGATGGCAGACTGCATCGGCACGAGTTCGCGGATTATTTCCGGAGCGCGCGCCGGAGCCACTGGCAGCGTCCTTCGCTGGTGCGTTATGTCGGCGATTTTCGCAGCGACTTCGTTACGGGCGGTCGCCATGCGTTGTTGCAGTCCAGCGATGTCAGACCTCTGAGTTTCGAGTACTGCGTCGCGCCGGGCCTCATCGCGTACGTGATCACGCCAGGCGATGCCGGCGATCACGGCTCCTACGCAGACGACAGGGAAAAGCGAAAGATAAAGTTTGTGTGAGTTCATAGCAGAATTAGTAGAGACGCAGCAGGCCGCGTCTCACGGATGGCATACACCTAGGCTCTGGCTCTCGCGAGCCAGCCGTGCAGATACTGCTGAGCTTCCGGTCTGACTGCAGCGAGATGCTGATAAAAACAGGCGCAAGCTTCGCGCAGGTGTGCCGTCAAGGCACTTGAGTCGCAACCATTGATCGCGGCGAGCGTCTGCGGACCGCAGACTCCATCCTCGGCCAGGTGAATCTGTCTTAGACCGTTTACCGCACGTTGGCAGAGCACAATCGCCTGCCGGACTCCCATGTTCACCGCCATGTCGAGCATCTTGGTGGCAATGCGCTGATCCAGAATGCCGTCACCGCGAATGGCTCGCCAATACTCCAGACGATAGATATCCCGAGCTGCTTCCAGCGCAGCATCCGTCCAACCAAAATAGAATTCCTCACCCAACTCCGGATGAAAGCGCTCCGCGATGCCGAAACGCGTGCGCCCACCAGAGTCTTCGGTCACGATGCCGCTCAGATGCGGATCTTCGTTGCGCAGTACCAATTTGATTGCGTCCTCGAAGTTGGCCATATTGCTTCTAGCGCCGCTGCCGGCGCAACTCCTGTTGGATCGCGTCGAGGCTTCGCTGCATCTGTTCGAGTCGTTGATCGAGCATGCGCTCGCGCACCTCCTGCTCCTGCCGCGGAACTACATCGCGATCGAAGCGCTGTTCCAACTTGCTTCCGGCTCGCTCCACGTCGGCCATGCGCGCCGAGAGCGTAGCGAAATTCGCGATCCATCCGCCGACGAGAACTCCTATTACCACCACGGTATGTGCGTTCACTTTCAACCATCCACTAAATAGCTGAACGCGGCGCTCACCCTCGCGAGCTTTCAATTTCCTACTGCTTAAATTCATCGCAGCTCCTGTTTTCACTTCCGCCGATCACCCGATCACCCGATTCTTCCTTCTTACTGTGGTTCGACTTCGACGCTCGCGTTGATGAGCTGCGCCTGCGTGGTGCAGCCCGCGGCGGTGTACGTGAGCTGAATGGTGTCTCCAGCGTTGACGGAGAAGCTAAGCCCTGTCGCCGAGCCCGAGCCGGAACCGTTGGCGATGGTTGCGGCTGTGCTGTTCGTGCTCTGGGCTACGTCATGCACGAAGAACTGCGGAATTGTGGTGCAGCCGGCGGGAGCAGAGAGCGCGATCACGTTGATGGTCGTGACCTTCAGCGGAGTGCTGTTGGTCCATTGCGAGAACACGACGTTGGAACTATTGCTCGTTGCTCCGAGATAACCGGTCCAGCTGATACGCGGGTTCTTCGTCATGTTCCCATCGCCGTTGATGTTCAGCGATGGAACCGCAAGTGGCGCGCCGCCGGTGAGTGTCAGGCCCTGTGCCGTAATGGGACCTTGGAAATCGCCGCCACCGGTGTTATCGACGCTGAGAGGATTCGCGCCCGCCGCGCCGCCCACCTGGTCGTTGTAGCAGACCGTATTGCTGCCTCCTGGAACCATGCCATCGGCATCAACCGTGGCAAGCAGCTTCTCGGTACCCGTGGTGGTCGACTGATAAATTGCATATCGCTGCGCGCCGGCGATCGGCACAGCGCAGGCCTGATTGATAGCCGACGCCGACAGCGAAGCCGCCTGGCTGGCGCAGCTCGTCTCCGTCGACGCCGGACCGGTGATTCCGGCCACCACGCCAGCGATCTTGTAGAAGTATGTCGTGGCGCCTGATCCTGAGAGCTTGGTGCACGTCGGCGAGCTCGGCGCGCCGATCGCGTTGACCTTCAGATGTCCGAAGATCCTCTGTTTTCCAAGGACCGTGGTGTTATTGCACTCGATCGAATCCGGCGAGCCACCGAAGTAAATCATGTCGGTGTGGCAGCGCTGGCCCTGTCCGACGTTGGTTGTCCAGTCCCGCTTGACCCATTGCGAGTGGCGGAAGTCCGGATAGGTCAGTTGCAGGTTCTTGAAGTTCGCGATCGGCGGATCATTCACATTGGCTGAAACGTCCGCCCCGTTCTGCACCAGGTTGGGACCATTCGCCGCGCCCGCCACATACCAGTTCATGTTGATAGGCGCAGTCGTCGCCGGCAGCACTCCGAGGATGTTGGGCATCACGTTCTGATCGCCCGCGACCGAGATGTTTGGCCCGAAGTTCATGCCGCTGAAATCGATGATCTGGCCGCTCTTGATGGTGGCACTTGTGGCCTGCCAGTTGATCTGGCCGTGAAAGAAGATGGAGATGTTGTCGACGGCGGAGGTCTGCGCATCGCCGCAGAGGAAGCGGTGCCCGGCTTCTGAGCTGTAGTGCTGCAGGTCAAGCACGATTCCAAGGTTGTTCCCGTTGTAGGCGGTGTCGCCCAGCACGATGTCGCAGTCGGAGGCGTTCGATATGTCGGCATCGCGCACTACGATGTTGGCGTTGGCCTTGATCCCGACTGCGCAGCCAAAGCACATATAGCGATCGAGCAGGAGCTCAGCCGACTGATTGGCGAACTGGTAGAAACCGATATCGGTGCCCACGACCATGTCATTGGCGAACATCATCTGATCGTTGTTCGCGTTGGGCTGATCGAAGAAATAGCCGTACTGGAACTGCGCGCACTGATTCAGCGTGAATGAGCCGGTGAAGCAGCTGTTGGCCTCGGGATCGCTGCCGTTGGCGCCGCCCGTGTACCAGGGCCCAATAATGTTGTCGAGAAACCGGTTGTACTGCGTGTTGTGATTCTGCCCCGTTCCGGCCTGCTGCAGCCGCACCGCCGCGCGCTGCTTATTGCCCGAGACGCCGTAGATGTGGACACCCTTCAGGCTGCTGAACACGGCCCCAGCCATGTAGACAGCGTCGGTCGGAGACGAGTAGTTCGTGTTCGCGAGGAAGAAGCTGCAGCCCTGCTGTGCTGCAGCCGAGCTCAGGTTTCCTGGACCGGGCGACATCAGCTCGAGAGCTTTGTTCTGGATGTTGATGGCACCCGACGTCATGTACAGCCGCCCGCAGTAGACCGCGATCGGATTCAGTCCCTGATCGGTGTTCGGCGCCAGCGCCTGCAGAGCGGAGTTGATGTTCGATGTGTCGTCCGATCCATAAAGGATTGACAAGCTGCTCGCCGTGACTGAGGGTGCGATGTTGGTCGTGAGAACAATCGTCGTCGCGTTCGTCACACTGGCGATCGTGCCCGCAAGCGCAAGCGTTGGACCAGCGGTGATGGTGATCGTCGGCGTGCCCGTGCAGCCCGAGCCGGCGTAGACCACGGTGATTGACGACACCGTGTTGCCGGTCGAGTAGTTCGATCCGGAGAGATTGACCTTTAGCTCTGGAACATATGTGCAGGTCAGACCGCTAACCGTCGCAGTTGGCCGCGTTAGATAACCGGAGCCCGCTGCAGTCACGCTGGGCGTGGTGATGGCACCGCTCGAGAGCGTTGTTGTCGCCGTCGCTCCCGATCCATTGGCGCGCGCGCCAAAGAGTACAACCAGCTTTCCCACATCGGTCGCGCCGCTAAAGGTCGCGCCCGAACAGGTCACGGTATAGCTGGTGTTCGTCGAGCTGCAGGCCGCGTTCAGGTAAATAGCATCGCCCTTGGTGAACTGATCGAGGTTCAGCCAGGGTGAGATCGGGATCCAGTGCGTCTGAAGGAAGTTCTGAATGAAAACGCCGCGCTGCTTGTCGCTCACATTCTGAAACGTTCCATAAGCGCCCGCGGCATTGAGAGCAGAGAACGCCGAACTTCCGAAGATGTAGGTCCCGCTGATGCTGCCGGTGACCGTCAGGTTCCCATTCACGGTGAAGTTGCCGGGAGTGCTGATCGACCCGGGCGCCGTGAACAAGCCGGGATACTGCGGAGCATACTGATCCAGATTGAAACTCGCGCCACTGAAGGACACGCCGAGATAGCGCAGCACGACCTGGCCAGTGCTCGAGTCCGTCACGGTCACGCGGTAATAGATGCCCTGAGGCTGCGTGTTCTGCGGATTGGGCACGGTCAATGCCGCGGAGGCGCCGTTTGTGACGGTCACACAGAACGGACGCGCCAGCACCTGCCCACCGCCGCCGACTTCGAAGCTGATCGGGATATCGTTCTGATCGGTCCCCAGGAAGCACATGCTTCCGGCGGCGAGCCTCTGCTGATTCAGATCTGTGATGTTCGACGCCGACACCGCGGTCCAGTTCTGCGCGAAGCCGCACACTGCCAGACACACGAATGCAAGCGTTCCCAGAATTTTGTTCATGGAGGAAGCTCCTGAGCTTCTAAGCTCTTAAGCTGCTAAGCGAATTGGCCGGAAAAACCTGCACAAACGATTTGAGTTACGTTGCACCAGCGCCGGAGGCGCGAAAGCGGAAACGCTAGTGCAGTTCTGTGCGTGTGGAGTAAGAACAAGACACACGAATGCGAGGCTTCCGAATAGTTTCATCATGGAACAGAAAGCTCCTGAGCTTCTAAGCTCCTAAGCTGCTAAGCGGCTCAGTTGTTATGAGGAATGAAGCGGCTTGGCAGTGTTCATTCCCTCTTGGGTATCATTCCTGCATGGACAGAAGTGCTGTTCGTGTCGCCGTGCTCGGAGCGTGGTTAATATTCGGAGCTTTTGTGCAAACCTTAGTCGCTGCTTCGAGCAATTGCTCCGTAGGTCAAGAGGAGCGGACTGTGTTGGCAACCGTTCTGCAAGAGATTTCTGCGCATTCGCGTTCAGCATTGGTTGTCGAAAGCAGAACCGATAGTTCGCATTTTGCACGAACCTTCACCTTGCGTGATCTGCTTTTGCGAGATGAAACATCGGAATTACTTCCACAACTAAACGCGGCTCCGAGCGGTAGCACCGTTTCGGTGCCTAGTCCCGCACCGATTGTTCCAGAGGTTCGACAGCACGAACTCGAACAGGATTACAACGTCAAGCTGAGTCGCCCTTGCAGCATTCCCTCGCTGATCAATGCGTCGAAACTGCTGGTTTTTAGTTCTCCCGCGCAGATCAAACGGATATTTTCCAGCAATGACCTCGCTAAGAGATGGTCACAGTTCCATCGAGTATTTGGAGACGATGCTGAGTTGTTGACCTTCTCCAGAGTGGCATTCGACCATGCGAAGCAGTATGCCTTGGTTCATGTCAGCTCGGGAGTATCGGAGAACGGCGGCGGTGGAGAGCTCTACCTGCTCACGCGTCTGAATGGCGAGTGGCTAATAAAGCGGGTATTCCCGATGTGGGTCACATAGCACCAATCCTTGTGAATCGGACGAAAACAGGCGATTTCACTCATTGACGCTGCGAGTGCCGTAAATCGTACAATCGTGATGTTGCGCCAATAAGCTGAAGTCGATTGTGATGTCAACTCTGCGCTTCTTTCAATGGAAGTACCTGAGCGTGAACAACTGCGTAGGCAGCGTTTTCCCTGCCCCCGACGGATTGTTGATGATGATGTTGAACTGTCCCGACGCGGGAACATTCGCGGTCACTGAGACCGTATCCCAACCCGTTCCGGTGATATTGCCCACCGGGCTCACTGAAACGTGATCGCCTGCCAGGATGCCGGACAGCGAAAAGTTGTTCACGTCGACATAGACGCCGGCTGCTAATGTCTTGCCCACGAAGCCAACATCTTTGGTGTGAATCAGCCCCGTGCTTCCCGATTGCCCGAGCACGACGTATGTGTACGCGCTCACATTTGCGAGCGACTGCTCCATCAACTCGAACTTGTTGAAGCTCGTCAGCTTGAAGTAAACCGTCTGGCCGATCAGCGTTGGATCGTACGACCAATCGAAGATCGCATCGTCCAGCCTGAGGAATTGCGCTCCATTCAGATGGCTCGCGATCGGAGTCGAGAACGCACCCCGCCGCAGGTATGCATTCGAGGTGTAATGGAACGCCGAAGTGAGGTTCATCGTCTGGTACGCGATGACCTCGTAAGCGCCCGAGCCGTCATAGATCAGGCATGCCGTGCGCCAGTTATCCGCATCGCTCACTGTGCCGGAACTCAACGTTCCAAAGCTCTGCGACAGATCGACGGAAAGGGTGTGTGATGTATCAGGGTCAGACGCCGATGCGAGCGCCGCGGTGAGCACTCCCATGCGTGCGCTGCCGTGGATGGTCCCGACACGGCGATAGGTCGCATTGTCGAGCGATAGCCAGACATTGCAGCCGCCCCAATTGGCACTTACTCCGGAGACTGCAATCCAGATCTCGAAACCTGTCTGCGCGCCGCCCGTAAGCCGGTTGTTCGGCTCAAAGATGATCGGAGGATTCACCGTCCCTGGATCCGCCTGCTGATTCGGAGCAAAGCCCGCGCCGGCCGAGTACGGATACGCCGTCGGAGTCGCTGTGCCCCACGGAAAGTCTTCCGCTTCGAAGTCGAGCTCGCCGGCCTCGTTCTCCTTTATGGAAGTGATGCGAACGGGATGTTTGCTGAGGCCAAGGTTCGCATCGGTGAGCGTGACAAGATCCATGGGTTCAAGCAGAACGTACTGCCATCCAAGACTGAAGCGATAGGTGCTTCCCCCGTCAATGTAAACGGACCGTAGACGCTTGCTGTTAGCGACCTTCTTCGCGACCGTTGCGTCCGTAATCGCGTGCGCCTGCCGCGGACTATCCGCCTTAAGCCCATAGACCGCAATGCTGGCATCATCCTTGTCCTCGGCGATTTCGACGTTGTAGCTGTTGGCGCGATTCACGAACTCGATCTTGATCTCGTTGACGATGTCCGCCCGGCTCTTGCGCACGATCGTTACTGCATCGTTCTTCCCCGCCGCGGCGGGCAGGAAGTCGCGATCGCTCAGGTCATACACCGGAGTCGTATTGGGAATGAACGTCGCGCCGTTCGCTACGGCCGTCGTGTCGCCATAGCTTTTCAGCTTCACCACGCCTTCAGACCACACTGCGGCGCCGTTCGCGAGGTCCACCAGGTCGTCGATGATCGCAGCGGCCGTCTGCTGCGAATCAATCACCGGAGAAACGAACAGACCATTGGCTTTGCAGTAGGCCGCGAAGTTGCCCGCCGCGGCGGGGTCGATCAGAGCTGGATCCCAGCCCACGCCGTAAAACGCATTCGTCAGCAAGTCCGCCGCGATCGCGCTGGGTTCAGCATCGGTGATGCCGCCGCCGAATGGTAGCAGACCGAGTACTTCATAGCTGTAATTCGGCAGCGAGCCGGAACTTCCCAGGTCCATCGCGCTGGCTGCGACATACGCGACACCGTTGTAACCCAGATCTTGGCCGGGATGGTTCGAAGTCAAATAAGCCCAGGGCGTCTGCGGACGCGCGCCCGTGAACAGCGTGAGCGCCAGCTGCTGCAGCGGCTGTCCGTTCGAGTTCGAATTCGGAACCGCGTAGACATACGTGATCGTGACTTGCTTGCCGGCATCAGCAGCAGAGAATCCAAAGGTCGCAGTACCGGCATTCAGCGTGTACTGCCCTGCAGCCGGCGAGCTCCCCACGAGCGACATCGGCGTCTTCTGCGTTCCGCAGAGTGTGACCGGACCATCAGAGCCATAGTCGTTCGCGCTGATCGAGTAGGCATCGCCCCGCGCTACGCCAAAATGGGCGAAGTAGTTGGCATGCTGCGCAACCTGATAAAAACCGCCGCCTCCTAGAACCGTGAAGTTCTCAATAGCGGAAAGCAGCAGCAGTGTGCCCTTCGTGTCCCAAACATTGCACAGCTGCGCAATCGGTCCTTCGCACAGCGCGATCGCCACGGCAGCGGTGTACGTGTAGCTCGTGGTCTTCGTCGTCCCGCCGCCGAATCCCTTGCCACCGGAAGCCTGCTTTGAGGTCTGCGCGATCGGCGTGAAGTCGCCGTACCAGATCAGCTTGCCGGGAATGCGATTCTGCCCAAAGATGATCGGAATCGCCTGCCCATACGAGGCGGTTTGCACGCGCAGTGCATGCAGAACCGTATTTTGGGTTGCGAGCGGCTTGGAACGGTTTCCGAAAAGGGACATCTAGAAATAGTCCTTGTCGGGATGAATATGGTTGAAGGTGCCACGCTGGATCTCAAGTTCGAATTGAAGGCAGACGAAATAGCGTCGCATCAGTACAGTTTGAAATAGATCGGCGCATACCTCGCAGTGATCTTTGGCGCAAACCCGACGATGCTCTCTCCCTGTCCTTCGAAGAGGCTTGCGGCAATGAGCGCAGAACTCGCTTGCATCGTTCGCATCCGAGTTGCCAACCAGAGAAGCGCGCGCCTCAAGGTCTGCGATGAACTCTGTCATTCCCATAGGCTGAAGAACCTCTTCGCCCTGCCAACCAGGACTCCTTCGCGTTCGCCATCAGAGAGAATTACGCCTGGGCCGTTGACCGCGTGAATCACCGTGGGCCACTCGGTGACAATCGCACCATGAGAAAAGCATCGGCCGAAGCGGTAAATAACGAAGTCACCAGCTTGAACAGAACCCCTTGCNGTAGGAAGGGGCGCCGCTGGCGCATTCAACTCGCGCGCATACCGCTCCACAATTCCAAGAAAAATCTCCNCCGACCGATGCAGCATCCAGTCCGGCGGATAGAAGGGAATTTCTATTTCGCCGATAACGCCGGCTTCGCGATAGACCTCAAGCGGAAACATCGCGCAATCGACGCCTGCTCCCTTGACTCGCGCCATGTGGTGATGCGGCGTTCCGATCCACTCGCGCGCGATCGCGACGATGCGTGCGCGAAGCTCCTGGCTGCTGGCTTCTGGCTGCTGGCCAGTAGCGAGTAGCGAGTAACTAGCAGCTTGTTTCATATCGCCGTCTCCGGTACAGGCACATACGGAAACCCGCCGAAGTTCACGAGATTGGAAAATTTCCCTGAGCAAGTTGCCTGCGTTTTATCGCAGCCCGGATAGATGGTGAACGTATCTCCTGCGGTCGGGACTGCAGGCAAGGGAACAACGAACAAGACAGTTCCAGCTGCGTTCAGATATTTCCTCACCGCCACTACATGACCAGTATTTGCCCCGGAGGTAAGCACAAGCTGGCCGTTGTCGAAGTAACTGTCTGCCTGACTTAACGTCGTGAGCAGCTTGTTCACCGTGCTCCCGACCTGAACCGTGCCGTTCACCGCGAAGGCAGCTTTGCTCAACGTGCAGCCGGCGTCAAAGAGCGTATGAATGCACGTAGGCTGCAGGATGTTTCGGGGAAGCTGAATGTTTAGCTCTTCGACTTTGCTCTTGCAGGTGAACTTCGCAGTTGTGCGCGAGAGTTCGTCCAGGTCACCGATGTTGCCGACGAACCTGATCACCGTCCCCTGCTGCGTCAGGCCGTCCGCCGCGGCGGACATGAACAATCGCCGCACCGTGATCTGCGCCTTGTCGAGGTCGCCGCGCGCGATCTTCTGCAAGATCGGCACGCCGCCGATTAGGTCTGTTGGGTTCGCGTGAAGCTCTAAGCTCAGCGTTCCGATCTTAGACAGTCCAATCACTTCGTCGACGGTCCCACGTTTGAAGTTCGGCGGTCCGGACAGATACGTCGTGCCGCTCACCTTCAGGCTGCGGTCGAAAGTCGTGTAATGGAGGTGAGTTCCATCCGCGAGCGTGAGATCGTACAGTTCAGCCATCACAAATTGTGTGTTAGCAGCGAGGAACTGAATAAAGGCGTTTGTAGCTGTCTTCATCTGACTTCACCCGATCACCCAATGACCCGATCACCCGATTCCTTCATAGCCTCACTTCGATCAGTTCCACTTTCTGGCACTCCCAAAGCAAATACATGAAATTCCCAAACTCGACTTGATCCTGCGCGAAGCGAACGCGCCAGAGCCACTGGAAATCGGCCGTAATGGCTACTCCAGTCGCTGGCGCCGATGCGAAGCTGACGAGGCCGTTGCTGATGGTGTAGTCGGTCCCTTGTATCTTGCGCACGCCGGCCACGTACACAATCGCGCTCTGACCCGCCGGATTCTGCACCTGCTCGAGATATCCGCCGAGATTGCGTACAAGCTGGAAACTCGTGATGCTGCCGTCGCCGAGGCCAATCGGCTGACCGCTCACGGTGGAATCAAGCGGCTTGCGCGTGAGCTGCGCCAGGTCGATCAGAAACGAATCGAACTGCCCCTGCCGCGCGAGAAAGAATCCGACGAGCTGCTGCAGCTCCGAGTTCCCGTTCTGATCCACGTGGCGCGGATCGTCGTGTAGAAACTCATAGCTCAGTGAGATCTTCCACAGCGGCGCGCTCCAGAACGCAGCCCGCACCTCGCGTCCCGAAGTCGCCTGCTGCACGCCGGTCGAGAACGTGGGCGTGAGCGTGTAGTCCCAGGACAGGCCACGGAGGTCGGGGAACTGGAGGTTTGACATAAGAAGGATCGGGTGATTGAAGTCATCGGGCAAGTGAACTAGCGGGCTGTGGGCTCTCGGCCATCAGCTTTCGGCAAGCATCCGCTCTTGTCTAAAGCAACGGAAAAGGTCAACGGCCGAAACGCCGACTGCCGATGGCTAGGCGCCTCGATTGACTTCACCCGATCACCCGATGGCCCGATCACCCGATTCTCAGAATTTCCCATGTCGCCAAGCGCGCTTGATCAGTCCCACCAAAGCATCGGCATGCTCATGCAACCGGCCCTCAAAACTCTTCGAGTCCGTCGCCGAGACCGAGAAATGGACATGTAGATTTCTGGCTCCATCCGATTCACCGGCTCCAATCATCTGGGAGATACCGGCTGAAAGATTCGCGGGCAGCACCATTTCATTCTTGTGTACGAAGGCAAGCGCATCATCCGGCACGATGCCACCGGCAGCAAATGCGTTTAGAGCTTCAAAACCGAGAATGTTGGCATAGGCGTCCGCGGCAATGGCAGGTGCAATCGACCAGCCCACCACGGGAATCGCTGCGGCGGAAGCGTACGCCGCCGCTCCACCTTCGGCAGCCGAACTGCCGATGCTGGCTGCGGCCGAAGCTTTGTGGGACCCGATCCCGAAGATCTGCATGAACAGATGCTCGGCGACCCAGCGCTCCACCATGCGTTCGAGCATGCGCAGGAAGTCAGTCAGGATCTGTTCGAGGATGCGACCGAGCGTCTGCTGCAGCGTGCGAGCGCTGGTGCTCATCGAGGTAACGGTGCTGGCAAAGCCACGATTGATTCCGGAAAAGACGCTATTCCATTGCTGGCTTTGGTCGCGAACCGTCGTCGCCGTGAGCCTCTGGATTTCGGTACTGTGCTGCTGCCGTGCGCGAATCTCATTGGCAAGTTGCTGGCGAATTCCCGCATCGATGTCTTGCGTGGCGGCGCGGAACTGATCACGTATCGCTTGGGCAGCTTGCGCGGAGGCGTCGCCAGCCCGACGCAGCATTTCATCCAAGTTAGAATCTGATTGAAGCAAGTTATTCATGCCTTGTCGGCGGGAGCTATGGTCTTGAAGTTTCCCGTATGCGGATTTTTCGCCTAAACCTCGTGGCGTTCACGAATGCGTGGATACTGATATCGTGCGCAACTTCGTTCTATCGTCTGCCCGCCGAATATTCGCGTTGGTCTGCTCGAGAAGGTGCAGTGCTTGCGCTTGCCTTTGGGATTTCATGCGGGATAATTCTCATGCTACTGGCTGTACTTGGCATCACACTGGAACTTCGTAATCACCGAGCCGCAGGTTATCTGAACTCAATTCTTCCCGCGATCTTTGGCATTCCTGCGTTGATCGCCGCTATTGCCAAACACCAACCCGAAGCGTTTGGATTCGCGGACCTTCTCCCGTTTCTTATCGCCTTGATCACTGCAATTTTGTATTTCTTTAGATAGCTCGGAGATACTGTCCGGCGATCACTCTGATTTCGATCCTTCGCTAACCGGGGGCTTGCTGTTGGGTGTTCACAGTTGCAGGATTCTTGCGATGGCTGGAACCGCAACTCGCGAAACAGCTCCGCCCGCTCGATCCACTACAGAAGGCAGATCATTCGAAGACTCCCGCTGCTTCCGCAGCGGCCGCGGCCTCATCATCGCCGCGAGCAAAACATGCGCAGGCGGATGCTCGCTCCAGTACTCCAGCAACTCGTTAGCCTCACGCAGCGTGAGTGCTTCCACCTCACTGCGCGTCCACCCGGTAGCAGTGATGATGTGGCCGAATAGTTGTGGCCAGTCGGCGATCCGGCTCATTCGGCCGCTGGCTGATTTTCCCCCGAATCAGCTCCGGAACCGCGAGGCTTCAAAGGTTCAGGAACCTGCTTCTTCAGTCCCGAGGCTTGTAATACGCGGTCGAGCATCTCGGAAAAATTGTTCAGATCTAGCATTTGTTCCAAGTCTTCGAGAGTAATCTCAGGATGCAGTTTGCTGATCGAAGCATGTATCACTTTCACCAGCGACAGCATCGACGCAAGCCCACCGGCGGCGTCGCGCTCGACTCCTAGCAACGCGGGCTCCAGCTTTCGCAGATCGCCGAGGCTGAGAGACGAGAGAGTGAATTCGCGTCCGCCGAGTACAACAGAAAGGTTGTTCATTAGCATTCCGTTAGAAAATCAGCAGTCAGCACTCAGCATTCAGCATTCGGCCACGTGGTGGCCTGGACGTTACCGCCATGGTTTCCACCGTGCAACGAGATGCTGCCGAAATAGACACCGTGAGCTCTCCAAAATTCTAGGTGGCTGAATGCTGAATGCTAAGTGCCGACCCCGACTGCCTCCTCTTCATTCCGCCAAATACAAATCCATCACCTGTCCACCGGCATTCGAGAAAGCTTCAAAGTCGAACTCCGGGACCAAGAAGTCTTCATTCTTCGTCGCCCAACTCAGCTTTTCTGCGACGCAGGAATAGAGGAGCAGGTTCGCCTGCTTGCCCGCATATTGTTCGTTGAGCAGGATCTGGAACGTCGGCGCAAAGCCCATGAGCTGCTGCCGGACGTTGAGTTGGACGCCTGCTGCGCTGGTGTACCGGTAAGAAATCAGAACCGACGCACTCGCGTCCGCTGCGGCAAACGTGTACACGCCATTACTGACGGAATACTGTCCCTGCACCGGCGCGCCGGCAATCTTTGTTAGTGGAAGGCCAGTCGCGGAGTAGCGCACTCCCCAGTCGTCAACAAACTGCGCCGAGTTCGTGACCGTAATGGTGTAAGGCGAAGATGCAGGCACAGATTGTGCTTCGTCGAGCGCGGTCAGCTTCTGTCCGCTACTCATCGCCTGGCCGAAGAACAAGTCGTTCACGTGCTTGCCTACGATCTGCGCAAATTTCGCCTTGCCGCTGATCTTGCACTTGCCGCGCGCGACCGCCTCGGCGAACTGGTTCTGCCCGTAGAGCTCTTTGACGGTGCCCGAGATTTCCAAGCTGACATCTTGTAGCGTGCCAAACTTCATCGGCGTGGGATTGGCTGCCAGGTTCCCAGCGACGGGATATCCCCAGAGCGTGCCAGAGCCAAAATGAAACATAGTGGTCTCCTGTTCAGTGTGTTGCCTGGGCTGCGTTCACGCGGGCAATCAGGCCCATCAAGGAATTGAGAATCGGATGATCGGGTGATCGGGCCATCGGGTGAAGTCAGAAAACAATCGGATGATCGGCTCTCGGCTGTCAGCTCTTGGCCAGCAGAGGTTCTCGAACGATTCAAATTGAAAGCTCATGGTCGAGCCGAGTGCTGAGTGCCTAAACCCTGGTTTTCACTTCACCCGATCACCCGATGGCCCGATCACCCGATTCCCCTCACCCGATTCGTTCTAAGCGGTCGTCAAAATTTCCACCGGAACTACCGCCATCGCAGCTGCGCCGTTTACGTTTTCAGTGATGCGCGCGCTGCCTTGAAGACGGCAATGCGAGACGAGTCCGCCCAGTGTTTGTTTGCCGTCGGCATTTGTGGGAGGTGCGAGTGCGGCCTCCACGGCGTCGAGCAATGTATTCAACTCTTGCGACGGAATCGTCTGCTCATCTCCCGAACCTTGGGTATAGATCACGAGATCGACCGCCGCAATCCAGATGATCGGCTCTCCATTGGCGTTCGTCTTGGCACGCTCACCGGTCTGGATTTGAAATAGCGCTGGACGCGATTCAGGAGACACTTGCTCCGGCATCCGCCAACGCCGCGAGATCGTGGCAAAGCGAGAGCCGAGCGCGCTCTGGAGAGTGCTGAAGAGTGCGGAGTAGATTTGTTCTCGGGGAACGTTCATGAGTTAAGAATCGGGTGATCGGGTCATCGGGTGATCGGGTGAAGTGAGGAAACAAATCGGGTGATCGGCTCTCGGCTGTCAGCTCTTGGCCGGCAGAGGTTCTCGAAACGATTCAAATTGAAAGCTAATGGCCGAACGCCGAGTGCTGAATGCCGAAAGCCTGGTTTTTACTTCACCCGATCACCCGATGGCCCGATCACCCGATCCGTCCTCACGCCAGCGCCCTGCGCGTGTACTGTGCCAACGTCGCCACCACACTCGGCGGCAACATTTCTCTCGAAAAGCTGATCGTTACTTGCCCACTCGCTGAACTCGCGTCTTCGCCGATGTGGCTGCGCCGGCGATAGACATACGCGAAGCCCTCGATGGCGGCTTGCTGCAGATCGGCAGGCACACTCGTGTATCCCGCCTGATAGACAAGCTGCACGTTCTGAAATCCACGCGTGAAGCGATATTGATATTGGCTGTTGTATGGGCCAATCGAATAGAAGGCGCTCGATCCGCCGCGCAGCATGATTTTGCGGGCGTCGAGAACAAATCCAGCGCTCACCTGACTCGTCGCAGCGGGAATCGCAACCCCATCCACCATCACGGCACTTACTGAAATCAGTGGAAAGTTACGCGGAAGTATGAACAGCGCGCCGTTGCCATCGCGGTTTTCCGTGTAAGTGGTTGCGATGATGTGATCGCGATTCATCCAGCGCAGCATCTGCACGGAGCCGCGTGTAATCAGGTTCTGCAGCAGCGCATCTTCGGCGTTGGTCTGGATATTCAGCCACGCCTTCACGTCGGCGAGAACACAGAGATCGTCAATGGAACCAGGCATAAAGAACCGAGGTGAACACGAAGGACATGCAGGACATGAAGACACCACGAAACTGACAAAGAAAAATCAGCAGAATCCTTCGTGAATGCTTGGCTCGCTCTGCTTGTGGTTTTGACTTTTGCAGGTCGCTATTCGTCTTACATCTTCAGTAATGCGTGAAACCGCACTTCGTTCTTGCGGCCACGAGCTCACATTGGAAAGAATCAGAGCATGCGCGGATTGGCAAGTCTCGTCATTGTTGCCGGCATTATGCTCGGCATTTACCACTTCTATTTCAAAGAGATGCCGACCACTGATCCCGGCACAGCGCCTACTCAGGCAATTAATCTGACCGGAGTACGCATGGATCTGCTGCAAATTGCGCAATCCGAGCGCACGTTTACGGCCCAGAACGGACGCTGCGCCTCGCTTGACGAACTCACGTCTTCCAATGCGATCACTATGTCGCGCGCGAGCCGCGACGGTTACTCATATTCCGTGCAGTGTGCGGGCAACAACTTCACAATCACCGGCAGTCATGCCGCCGCGCCCGCAGACTCCCCGATCCGCTATCCCGCCCTCGCCATCGATCAAACCATGCAAGTCACAGAGCTCAATTAGCTTGTAATGGAGAATCGGGTGATCGGGCCATCGGGTGAAGTGAACTGCGGGGGCAATCGGCTCTCGGCTGTCAGCTCTTGGCCAGCAGAAGTTCTCGAACCGGTTCAAATTGAAAAACCCTGGTTTTCACTTCACCCGATCACCGATTCCTTCTGACTTCACCCGATCACCCGATGGCCCGATCACCCGATTCTTTCTGACTCTCGCGCTCTCTTCTCTACCCGTTGCCGATATTTGCCAACACGCAGAATGCGAATGGGGCGAACACCTGCAGCACTTCGTCGACGTACACACCGAACTGATAAGTACGGCTGGTGATGGGCCAATCGATCTGGTGGTAGTCGCGCCGGCACTTGATCTGCGCCACGTTGCTGACGTTCGAGAGTGGATATGGCAGATACTCTGTCTGCATCAGCAACGTGCCCGCGGTGAGATACGGATGGATCTCCATTGGAATCACCTGGCCGCCGCCGGGCGCAAACTTGTTGAAGTACCCCGCGACCATGGAGCCGCCGATTACCGCGGGCTTGCCATTCACGTCCATGTTGATGCGGAACAGCGGCACGCCCGTGGCAGCCATCACCTTCTTGTTGATGTTGGCAGCCTCTTGCGAACTCACCCACATCTTTGTCGGCGACAGACGGTTGTTGTCCCACTGCGCCAGCAGCGCGGCGTCAATCTGCAATATCCCGCTTGCGCCGTCGGAGGTGAGAAATCCGCCATCGAGAGACTTGTAGTAAGACGAGGTTGTCTTCAGCGCCTGGGCGATGAAGCCATCGAAGACCAGCGCGTTCGTAGACTGATCAGAGCCCCAGCTCGCGGCCGTCTGCGTGCCCGCCGGATCGGCTGCGAAGCTGGCAGCGTTGACGCTGCTGATCAGCGCCAACTTGGCTCCGGCTGCGTTTGGTCCCACATACCACGCGTATCCGGCCGCACCTTTCACTGCAGGACAAGTCGCGTTAATGGTCAAGTTGCCGCCCGTCGTAGTGACCGAGTTCGATGCCGCTGAGATATTCGACGAACCGCCGCCATAAGTGTCGGTCGTGCCGTCGATGTTGGTGCGAACGACCGATTTGGGAACCCCACCCGGCACGGTAGAGTTGAGATAGCCTTCGGGACTCAGCGCCACCACATAAACAACGGTCGCCTGCGCGGTCAACGAGCCACCCGAAGCCAGAGCAATGGTTGGAGCTACCGGAGTGCCCAGCGCGAGCGATGCATTGCCGTTGAGGATGATGCGTTCTTCGGCGATCATTACCGCGCGCAGCACTGACTCGACGGTGCGCGCGCGTGCGTCGTCAAAGCCCTCGGCAGCGTAGAGAGCTTCGAAGGTGACATCGCCTTCGAGTCCCAGTCCTGCATAGGCTGCGGTGAAATCCTGTTCGTTGGCGGTGATGCGTCCGCCGCGCTTACCCTCGCCTACGCCGGGCGAGAGATTCGCGGAGTTCACCGACATGATCGCCTTCCATCGTGTTGCCGTATCGCCGTTGCCCATCACGCGCGGCAACGCGTTGCGCAGCGGTGACAGCACCGGATACAACTTCTTCGCCGGGCCCGTCAGATCGTAGTTGACCAGACCGGTTGAGGTCTGGAAGGTCGCTTTGGCAAGATCGATCCCCTTCAGGAGCTCGAGCGTGCGCTGGGTGACTTCTCCGTTGAACATGTGGCGTTTCCTTTTGAGAATGGGATTATGGCGCTGTCGCCGGTGATAAAGATTCGAGAGCACTCAGCGATCGGCACTCAGCAATCAGCACTTAGCATTCAGCCCTGAACCTGAATGGATACAAACAGGAGCAGCAGTCGCGGAGAACGAGGAGAAGCAGAATGCATCGCGCTGGTGACTGGCTGAATGCTGAGTGCTGAATGCTGAGTGCTCACTGCTGAATGCTGAGTGCTGGATGCTGAGTGCTGCTAGGTGCCTTACGCGCCGAGCACCGGCCGCGTGTGCGCTGACTTCATAGCCTCAAGAAAGCCGGCATCGGCGTCGCCTTGAACGCCCTCGCGTTTGCGAGGGGGTCCGGCCATCGGGATGTTTGCGATCATCTTCCTTCGACACCGTCACGCTGGTGCGCGCGATGCGCCTCTCCGGTAGCGTAAAGTTCCGGGCGAAGCCTTCACTGAATTTTCGGAATGCGTCTGCCAGCTCTTTCAAACCGGCTTCGAGCGATTCCAGCTTCTGATCAATCGCTGCGATCTTCTCCAGCGAACTGCCCGACTGCGTAATTGCTTTATCGAGTTTCTCTTCCTCTTCTGCTCTCATTGGTTCTCCATTCGAAAAAGATGTTTGTCGAGCGTCCGGCCATTGGCGACCTTCCAGCAGATCTGGTTTAGCCGGCGGCTGGCAGCTGGTAGGTGGAAGCTTCATTGCAAACTTTCTGACCTCCGTCGTGCCGTCAGTCTTAATCGCGGTGAAGTGCGCATTTGGCACTGCGGGATTGTCGACCACGCTGATCTCGACCGGCTGTGCAGTGAAGCGCAGGAACTCGCCATCGGACCAGATGTTCACGTAGCGTCCGCCGATGGAGAATCCGGTGTACACGCCTTCCACGCACTTCTGCCAGGCTGTGTCATCGACGATCTTCGCTCCGACAGCGATCGTCTTGTGATCGTCGTCAAATTGCAGATCGACAACCTTGCCGACGGCGCTCGACCGATGCATCTCGCGGACATTGCCCAGGCTGCGCCCCGAAGTGGCTGCGACAAATTCCTGCGACCACGCTTCGAAGTACGGCCTCGACGACGAATAATCGAAGATCTCGCCGTCCTTATCAACAACTTCCGCAGTAGCGAGTCCCCACACCTCACGCCTGGCTTCATGGACTTTGGTAAGCGCAGCAAAGAGTTGGATTTTCTTCATAGATATGTAAGGTCAGTACCGTCTGCGGTGGCGGACGGGTCTCAGGTCAGTACCGTCTGCGGTGGCGGACGGGTCTCAGGTCAGTACCGTCCGAGGTAGCGGATGGGTACGTGAAAATCAGAGGCTAGAACACGGACGGAAAGGACTGAACGGATGAGATGGATAGACAAGAAGGACTACGGCGCGCACGGACCCAGCGGCTACCGCCGCCGGTACTGACTTCACCCGATCACCCGATCACCCGATTCCCAACGCCGCCCTCCCCAATGACTCTCTCACTTCATCCACCGTCAAAATCCCCGACTGCACGTAGATCTGATTGATCTGTGCCTGCTCCAGCTTGTTCTCATCCCTGCGCTCGCCCCAGGCGAACTCGACGTCGTCATAGCCGAAGTACTTGCGTACCAGGCCATTGATGAGCGATGCCAGCCAATTCAGCAGCGGGCTGATGCCTTCCTCTTCCGCTTGTTCTTTGGCTGTCTCCGCGGTCGCGCGATTCATCTGCTTGATGAGCGCTTGCGGCGAGAGCGAAAACGCCCAGCACACAATGCGAGCCAGCCATTCGTCCAGATCGCTGGAGAGCGGCGGCTCTTTCGTGAACTGCACCGCATCCTTGCCGCCGACATTGGGAATGAAAGTGATTTTCCGCCGCTGCTCCATGTTGCCGGCTAGCTTGGAGTCAAACCAATCTTGAAAATCGCGTACCGTATCGGGATTCCACGCGTCCGGCGCCTGGCAGATCGCCTCCGGCACGTTGCCATCCGTGAAGTACGCTAGCGTGAACATCTGCCGGCGCAGCGCCAGGTTGATGGTGATGATGATCTGCTCGACCGGCGAGTATCCGTAGAACTTATGCGCGCGCAGGTTGCGTGGACGATACACCAGCTCGGCGGCAGTGAAATCGATTGCCGGCACGCCTTTGAGAATCTGCTGATACGCGATCGCTGGCGGCGGTGGTGTCCGTCCCATCTCATCGATTACGCGCTTAATGGTGGCGCCGTCGATTGCTTCAAAGCGCTGCACCTTCTTGCCGGCTGACCAGACGCTTCCGTTCGCGTCGGTAGTCGCCGCTAACGTGACTGCATCAATGACGAGCAAATCTTCCAGGATCATGCGCAGCCACTCGTCAAAGTCATGCTCACCGTCAGGACAATGGAAGAAATCTGTCAGTTCGTCGATCCTCGAACCAGAGCGTCGAACGTCTTCGCCCGCTGAACCCTCGACTTTTACCCGAAACGCCCATGGCATTTTGCTGACCTGATCTTTGCGCGTCTCGATCGCGATCCGCACCAGGTCCAGCGAGTCCGCCAAATCGCGCATTTGCTGGAACCCGATCGCCTCATACGTGCGAGGCAGCGTCACCACGTTCACGCCCGGGGGATAATCAAATCGCCTAGGTGGTGTGTCCGCAGGCGCAACCTGCGGCAGCGGATTCAGTGGACCAAACCACACGTCAAGCGTGGCCCGCCACTTCTGCTCGATTCGTTCCAGCAGACCAGCATCAATCGGCCGCGCTTTGCCACCACGAATGAGTTTGCTGTTCATGGAGTCGTCCTTGAAATCGGGTGATCGGGTCATCGGGTGAAGTAAGAAGGAGAGGTCATTGCTGTATTCCACGCTGTTGAGCCTCTGTGATCCTGAGGCCCGATTTTTTCTGACCTTGAACCGATCACTTGATGGGCCGATCATCCGATTCTTTTCTGACTTCACCCGATCGCCAGATCACCAGATCACCCGATTCTTTCTGACTTCACCCGATCACCCGATCACCCGATTCTTCCCCGGCCCGATCACCCGATTCTCTTCAGTACCCTACCAAAAACCGCGCCGTACACGTTCCCGCCGTTGCCGTGTTGTTTGTCTCTTTAAAGCTGAAGGCGCGTTGTGGAAGCCGGATGGTCTTGTCGAGGGTGCCAGCGGTTGTGTTTGGGGCGAGTTCGGAGGCGATGTAGATCTGCTGCGCTCCAGCCGGCAACGCCTGTACTAGCCGATACGTTCCGTCAATCGTGATTCCATCTTCCTGGTAAGTATTCACGAGCACATCCACCGCCTGTGAGCAGTTCACGTACAGCGTCGCCTTGGTGACGGCGCTCATGTTTACGATTGCGCTGCCGACCGTTGTGCCTGAAACGGGAAGCGTGACCGCGTTGTGGACCAGGTCAGCCGGGGAGTACATCAGGTGCGGCTGCGGACGCGGTGTCAGCGTGCGTCCATTCTTATCCAAATCCGGTGGAACACTCGTGGACTGCGCGCCGGCAACAACTCCGGCCCCGAGACTAAACCAAAGTAGAATGATGCCCGTTTTCATGATTGCTCCTTTAGAGAAAAAAGGTTTCAGCGGCAGCCGACTCCGATCAGCGCGATCGACTGGCTACAGCTCACAGCGGCTGTTTCTTTGAAGGCAAGGGCACCGAGCGCGGCCCTGCCGCTGGTTGCAGTCCAAGTTGGCGCAGTTCCCGAGCTGGTATTCAGCGCATCGGCAACGCCATTGTTGTTAGGGAAGTCTCCATTGCTGTAGCCGGCTGAGATCCCACTACAACTTCCGGCACATGCAACGAACTGGACTATCAGGTCGTTCGAACCGGTGAGCGTTAAACCCACTCCCGCAGGATTCGCAGCAGCCGTGCTCTGATCGCGATTGCCGCTCGTGTCAATCGCAACCCCACTCGCTGTGGACGAGTATTCGCGGATACACGCCGCCCATGTCGTACTCACCGCTGCGCTGAGCGTCAGCGTGATGCTCGTGGCGCCACTCGCGCTGTTGAGCGTGTAAGACGCATCCACGTCACCGGTAGTAGCATCGACGCCATTGCAACTTGGGCAATGTGTGTACGTGCCTCCACCGCTCACGCTGCTGATGGTTTGTGTGGCGGCTGCCGTGTCGCGAATCGCAACGGCTACAAGTACATGTCCAGCCCCGGTCGCAGTTGTTGTAACGCTGCAGGTCGTTCCAGTGCTGGGGCATGCGGTATTGCCGGGTGCTGCACCAGAGCCCAAGTGCCGGCCCAGCCCTGCGCAGCGAACGTCAACAGAATGGGAAGTAGTCTCTTCATCTTCAGACGTGCGTTCAATAAATCGTGTATTGAAGTCCGCCGGAAATCTGGACGGCCGCGGAGGTCACCACGCATACGCTATCTCCCGCCGTGAGCGTCTGCATGATCGTTCCCAATCCGGAACCAAATGCCAAACCACCGTTGGCCGCGAGATTGTATCCAGATGCTGCGGTCGTACCCCCAGCCATTCCAGTCGTTCCGGTCCCGCATGTGGCGCCCGTGCCTTCAATGATGGCCACGCTATCAGCGCCGGCAGCGATCAGATGCAGGGCTGTTATGCGAACTTGCCTTGAGGCCACTCCGGTGACTAACAGCGTGGTCGTTGCGGTGGAGACATTGATAGCTTTGTAGCTGTCGCCCACAGCGAAGCCGGTAAGGTTTCCCCCAGTGGAACCGCTGCCGATTCCGCCGATGTATCCAGCCTTCGCCGGAACCGCAGAACCTGTGTTGCCGTCTGTCGAATCCGCCGTTAGCCACGGAGTGGTGTTCGCGGTGTTGCCCGGCTGCACCGTCCAGATACCCGATTGCGTTACCGCCGGCGTGTTGTTCACGTTGAACCCGGTGTTGTCGATGGAGAAGCCGCTCACTCCTTTGGCAATCAGCTGTTCGCCGCGATTGCTGAACTGAGCATCGACACGCTGACCAGTCGTGACCGTGGGCTGCGCAGTGTTAAACACGCCGCCTACCTTCACCGGATTTCCCGAATCGGTAGCCGCGGAGGCGACGCTGCCCTGTGCTTTCAGGCTGCCGCCGGTCAGCGTGGCGTCAAGCGCCAAGCCATTGGTTGTGCCCACGTTCGCCGTAACTGTTCCTGAAATGGGCTGCGTAACTGCGCTGCCATCGACCTTCAGTGCATTCGTCAACTGCGGCTGGTCGGTCGCGAGCACAACGCGCTGGGTTCCCGCCGATTTGTTGCCCGAGTTCACATCGATTGCCGTTCCGGCGAGCTGCGTCTGGTTTACTGACGCGTTTGCCTGGATGTTGAATGTGCCGGTACCCGCATTCGCCGTCACCGTCCCGGCCACAGTCTGCGTACCGCCGGGAATCGGCCGCGTGACGATTCCGTATTCTGTGCCTGCAGGACTGCCGTTGAGCGCGACCGCGCGATGCAGCGCCGGAGTTCCTGCGGTGTCATATCCGCCGATCGCGACCGGATTCGCCACAGACGTCGACGCGTCGGCGAAGAGTCCCTGAATCTGCGGATCACCAGGCACGAAGTTGGCGCCATCGCCGATGGGAATCTTGCCTTGCGCCGCGGCGCCGTTGATCTTCAATCCACCGGCAAGGTTCACACTGCCGTTGAAGACATGCGCTCCGCTCCATGTGGGGCTAAAGCCTTGGTCAATCTGGCAATCGGTGCGCGCCGAACCCGAGTTGTCCGCGCAGGTGATCCCGGTAAAGAAGTTCACCGTCGTACGCTGCGCCAGGGAACTCGCCGCGTTCTGGATGGTCGCGTACCCCGATCCATCACCGCCAACGCCGCATCCAGTGCACGATCCTGTAATGGTCAGGCTGCCGACGCTCAACACATTGGTGCTCGTACCCAGTGGGAGATTCGCGCTGGGAACATAGTTGTCAAAGTTGAATGTCGCGCCGGTAAACTGCACGCCCGAGTACTTGAGCACCCGCGCATATTGATCGAAGACCTCTACGCGATAACTGATATTCGCCGGCGAAGTGTTAGCCGGATTCGCCACCTGGAAGCTGCCGATGGCACCGTTCGTGATCGCAATGCAATAAGGCGCGACCACCTCCTGCCCACCGCCGCCGATACGAAATCCGATGGGAGCATCGCTGGCATCGGTAGCGGTAAAGCACAGCGTGCCCGAAGCCAAGGGCGCACCGGCCTTCTGGATGTTCGACGCGGTGACAGTCGTGAGGTTCTGCGCCGAAAGGCGCGAGGCACACGCACACACCAGCAGAACGAAGATGAGAATTTGTTTCATAACAATTCAGCCGCTCGAATGAGCGGCGCTTCGGCGTACCAACAGGCCCGGTAGAGCGGGACTCTTACGCCCCGCGTTAACGGCCGGTTCCCTGCCGTTGTCTTCTGCCTATCTCGTCCCCCGCAGCTTCTCCGCTTCTTGGCGGTAATACTCCAGAATCCCGCTGGACTGCCGTTTCATATACAGCAGCGCCTGGCTGCACGCGTCTACCTGATCGTCGTGCGCTGCGTTGGGAAAGCGGGTTAGCTCTTCGACGAAATCGCCGACCCACGGGGCCATCGTCAGCTCCGGCAATAAGACATTTCCCGCCTCAAACAGCGGTGACACCGCGTTCAGCCGTCCCGCTTTGGTATCGGTGGGCTGGACGGGAATGATGCCGTCGATCTCCGAGCGCAAGGACGCAATCACCGCCGGACCGTTGGCTTTGTCTTCAATCAGCTTCGCTGTGGCTTGCGGATACTTCCTCGTCATCTGCTGGATTGCCTGCTTGGTGCGCACGAAATCCATACGTTCGCGCACCTGGTCCACCAGGTAGTAGCTGCTGTTAAGCCGCAGCCAGACCTGGCCAACCACGTAGTCTGCTTCGCACGTGTCCTTGAACGTGCAGTCCCAACTCTGGAACCACGTGCCGCGACTGCTCCATGAACTCCTGCTTGGGCCCCAGCCGCTCCCGGATGTGATGGGCAACTCTTTGTAATAGTGAATCCAATCGCGCTTGATGATGCCGCCCTCGAGCGGCGCCGGATTCTGCTGATACTGCCCGGCAAACGCCCACGAGCCCATCGCGATCTTCAGCGCGGCCAGCACGTTGACTGACAGCCGTTCCTCCCACAGCAGGTCGCCGGGATTTCGCACGCGCACTCTGCCGGAATACTCCCAGCGCTCCTCCTCTTCAGCTTGTGCCGCAAGCTTGATGTGCTTCCACGCTCCTGGCTCCTGCGCCAGCAGATGCCCGGTGAGGTCGAGATCATGCAGCCGCTGCATGATGATGATGATCGTTCCCGTTGCGGGATTGTTCAGCCGCGAGCGAAAGGTCGCATCGAAGTTGCGGTTGGTCGCATCGCGCTCCTGGTCGCTGAAGGCTTTCTTCACATTCAGCGGATCGTCGACGATCAGCTCGTCGCATCCCTTGCCGGTTGCCGATCCCGTGATTGAAGTCGAGAACATCACGCCGCGTTTCGTGTTTTCGTATTGCGTTTTGAGGTTCTGGTCTTTCGAGAACTTCACGCCTCCCCAGCTGGTGCGGTACATCGGCGAGCTGAGCACGTTGCGGCGAAAGACCGAATGATCGGTGCTGAGCTCGTCGGAATAGCTCACGAACATGAACCGCCGCTGTGGCTCCGTGCACCATCTCCATACGGGATAGAACACCGTGCACAGCAGCGACTTCATGCTCCGCGGAGGGACATTGATGATCAGCCTCCGGCACTCGCCTCGCGCCACCTGCGTCAGACATTCGCAGAGCAGATCGAGATGCCAGTTCCACAGCAGCGGCGTCGCCGGTTCCAGAATGGGCCACGCGTCCTTGACAAACTCTTTCAGATCACGTTCCCGGAGGCGATCGAGCTGGAGCTCCAGGATTGTCTTTTCCTTGAGCAGCTCCGCTCGGGTGAGCCTAAGCATTCGCGGTGACGACCGACCCAAGGCGAGCTCGCAATTCCTGGATTTCAGCTTCAAGTTCCTGGTCGCTTTTTGCACGCAAAGCGGCCTTGCTGATGGTTGGCTGGGAATCCTCGCCAACTGCGACCGGCAGCCGATCGTCGACTTGGTCCATCACCATCTTGATCGCTTGCAGCCCCACAGCCGACTTCTTTTCCGACGCGATGTTGATAAGGTTTGCGCCCACCCTCTCCGCCCAGATTTCTTTGGCGTCGGATTGTCCGGCATTGGGAGCTTTCTGTTTGAGGATCTTGCGCACAGCTCGGCTCATGAGAGTCGAGGCCGCACGCGATTGCCGCTGCGTCTTGGGTTTGGATTGTTCGTTGGTTTCGTTCATATGTTCCCCAAAATTTGATTCCGTGGTTACTGCCGGCCGAATGCGCATGTATCCACCGGGTCATTCACTCCGTTCGGAATGACATAGCGGGTGCCCACCCGTCGACTGCCGCAATCGCCCGCTTCGATCCGCAGGCATACGCATGAATCGTGCCCGGTCCGATGCGCCCACTCTCATCGCGCAAGTTTTCCGGACGATGAAACGTGAGCCGAATCGCTTTGCCGCGATTAATGCAAGTTGCAGCGTGATCATGAACCATACGGATGGCAACCTCGCGCACGACGTAATACGCCGGCTCTCCCCACGTTGGCTGGAAGAGACGAAATACTGGAACTCGGTTGTTGGCCATAAGCTCTTCTCCCGATCGGGTGATCGGGCCATCGGGTGATCGGGTGAAGTAACAGCCTCTGTTCAGGCGGTCACACGTCGCCGAATCGCTGTAAGGTGCAGGCCGTTTGGAAGAGAGATCTTCCGGAAAATCTTTGGCAGCGCCGCTCCTGCCGGTGATCGGCGGACGTGGGTGCGTCCGCCGAGTTCTCGTGATTGGTTTGGCCCAGCTCGATCGCGCTTCGCTGGGCCTGTTTTCGTTTCCCGACTGCAGATGCTTGGTACGACGAAACGGCCCTGGAAGTCAACGGCAAATTTGCCGTGGTCGAACGACGGTATCGCCGATTTTGTGGATTTGTCGTCCATGCCCACTCTTTCTATATGCTGCGTTCCCGAATGAGGAAAACGTTCCAGCTTTCCCAAAGATTCTTTTTCTTTGAGCTTTCTCGCGTATTTTTTGACGCTCATTCTTCGTCCTCGTCGAACAGGCGCGCGAGTTGGTCCCAAGGGATGCGACCTTTGCCAGCCGAGTCACGATCAAAACGTTCGTAAAAGGGCAGTTCGCGTTGCGTGACTCCATGCGCGAGATAGCGCCAGGTAGTTGGAGCGGAACAAATAGGGCAAACCAGCTTCCAGTCCGCATCTGGTGTGTAGGGGCGCGGTAAGGCCAGACGCACGGTGTCACAGTGGGGGCAAACCAGCTCGAGGTAAACAACCTCAAAGAGCTGCTGCGAAGGCTCCGAAAGTGCCTCAGAATTGCCTGATTGTGCTCGGTGTTGTTCATCTGGATCGACAAACCGGTGCTCGCCGTAGAAGCAAAACGCTTCCTCAGTGCATGAGGAGCACATCGGCCCGCAGTACTCGCAGAGCACCTGCGCCTGAGCTCCACAGGCCACCGCACGCTCGCCGGTGGGATCGTAGTCATCCGACCGTGCGACCTCACAGCGCAGCGAACTTGCCTTACGTGGTTCCGGCTGCCCACGGAAAGGCTCTTCGCTCGAAGACGTACACGCCACGTCCTCTTCAGCAGTACTAACAATCGACAGCGAATCCTGCTCCGGGACAGCGTCCCGAGCAAACTCCGTCGCGGTCGCACACGCGGGACCCGCGTCATTACTGGCGATTTCTGCTTGTGAAGTTGAGTTGTGGTTGCGAACGACGGAATCACATCCGTTGTTCTCAGAGGGGGAAACCTGCAGCTTGTGGCTCATAGTCGGCACTCCGCAATGGGTTGTGCCAACTACCTGATTGGTGGCGGCGGTAGGACTCGAACCTACGACCTACGGATTATGAGACCG